>Ga0209589_1004003_pt1 | contig 25623 bp, 21 predicted proteins | sample CowpeawhiteBW_FD_187525 | JGI IMG/M metagenome (GOLD analysis project Ga0209589, IMG submission 187525) | Root nodule microbial communities of legume samples collected from California USA - Cow pea white BW (SPAdes) (version 2) | ecosystem: Host-associated > Plants > Roots > Nodule | place: USA...
AACAGCAATTGTCTTATATATTCTGTACTGTGCATTGAATGGAGCAGAGAAAAAGTTTTCCCATTCCTTCTTTCATCTCTTCTTAGGAGGTAGCTGACCTCATATTTGGGCATCCTTTTTCCTTTATCATCAGGTCCATTGTCCATTCCCATGTTCATATCCAAACCTCAATGTGTCAAGGTCCTGTCTTAGAAGTTTTATTAAGCACTTCACCAATTGAATTAAACGAAAATCTCATTCAACAAATAAGTTTCATGGTCTCACGTTTAGTGCTCAATGAAATAGAAAAAAAAAAAAAAAAAACTATCAAATATCATTATGTGACTTTCAATGGAAAGTGAAACGTGAGTTTGGACTCCCAAACGTTGAAACAAATACGCACTTAGAATCTCTCCTTATCAAAGACTTTAGTGGAAATTTGCCCCTCAATGTAATCCTTAAATACTCGAGCAGCACTAACCGTGGTCTAGATAATTTTTTAAAACCTTAGATATTGTCATTAGAAGCATTTGATATAATTTTGAGTTTTGACTTTAGAGCACACAACTGCTGAGACAAAAAACAAATTAACAACTTTCTGTCACATTCAATCAAGTCCAATTCTGAACCAAAAAAGAATCAATTTTTACTTTGATATATAATATGAAAAACAATTTTCTCTCTTGAAGCTCCTCATGGTATGAGAAACAATGGTAAGTAACGCAGGCAGTATCATCATGTGAAGGAGCTTTGTTCATCTCAATTTGGCACAGAGCAATCTGAGTTAATGCTGAGATCCCTCAATGTCTGACTTAACTTCAGAGGTCTAGGAAGACCCTTTAAGCTAGGAGATCTTTGCTGATTAATAGAAGACACAAGTGGTAATTTTTTCTTGCATGGTGAATAGGTATCAGAGTTCATGTCAAAATTCCCTCCTAACCTTGCTCTTGGGGAGCTTGTTGATCTTGCTTTTGCTTGTGTTGATTTTGTTGCAGCCATGTATGTAGGAATTGAAGGTGAGTTTGGGAATGTGTGATCTTCTGCCTCTGAAATCTGGCTCCTATGAGGAAATGTGTTCCTTGAAGAAACTGCTGGAGAATCTAATCCTTCAACCTGATTCTGTCTCTCAGTATTTCTGAGTTTTAGTTGTCTCCTTCCATTTTCTTCTCCAGGTTTAGAGTGATGTGAGCTGAAAACTGAGACTAAATCTTCAAGTTCTTTACTCTTGGAAAGTTGTGTGTCTACCCACTGCTCCATCCAGTATCTCCATCTTCCATTTATTTTACCTCTTTCTGATTCTGCTGACTTCTGAAAGTTTGAAGATAGAATATGAAGATAGATCATGCTTTCTCAAACTATGGAAAAAAAAAAAAAAACTGGTTTAAGAGCTTACTCTGTGGTTAAAGGAGTATTCTTTTACTCTTTCTCTCTTAACAACTGCTTCTTTCTTGCTCATGCAAGAGGCATCTACCTCTTCCTTCAACAGAATGCTGTCATCCCACCTTCTCTCACTGTTTGAGTCCATCTGAGAAAAATGAAAGCCATGGTTGAAATTTGAGAGAACATGGAGATTATTGCTTTGAAAGTGAAACTTTAATTTTGTGATGTGATGAGAACATAAGTAATAATCAACAGGTACATGTTCTTCCTACCCTTATTATCATGTCTCTTGAACCTTCCATATCTTCTTCATGTTCACCACAATCCCATCTTCCTTCAACCATTTGAAGTCTCCTTGCAAACACATGTGACTGGATACTCACTAAGGACTCCAAGCACTTCAGAGTGCACAAAGCTTGTCGTCTCACAGCTCTTCCACGAATGATAGCTTGTAGTTTCACTATTCCCTTCAATGCTCTCAGAGCTTTCCTTGACTGCAACTCTCACCAGTCAGTGAATTGTGTGTGAGAATCTATTAGATCACTTCACTCACTTATTTTCATCTACAGTAACTTATGTTACTTTATCTTAATTCTTTCAGATTTTTCTTTTACCCTCTTTGCTGTTAGCTTGTTAAATATGGTTACAGAAATTTTACTCTATTTTCTGTTCAGAAGTTACCTTTTTCTCGATTTGGACAATCACCAATCGGTTAAAATTGAAATGTGTCACATAAAAATGCAGTTTCTGCTTCTATTTTGGGAAATTACTAATTAGCTGAAGACTTCTAATGAATTAGTATTTACTAACTTCTAACTAAGTTTTAGTTCTGAACATATTTGTGTATCCTGGTTTATTTTTGATTTACATCGACTAAAAATAAAACAAATTTACAGTATAAAAGAAGTGCAAACCTCATTTACAAACCGATTTTGTGAGATTGAATTAGACTTATAGTTAACTTCTTAACCGTTTATCAAACTTAACTAAACCAATAAAAGGCCATTTAGCAAAGAAAAGTGAACAAGGTGGAAAAAGGATTTCAGCTTCATATATATATATATATATATATATATATATATATATATATATAAATGAGAGAGATTAGACAAACTCACTAGGTAACCTCTGAATGCTGTTTGAATTCTGATGGCTGAAGCTTCTTCCATCTTCCTCTGGCAGTGGTGTGTGGAATGAGGAGCATGATGTCTGGTTTTAACAGGTTGAAGCTGTTCTTGCTTTTCATTGTGTTGTTGATGAGCAGATTGGAGCCTGACAACCTCAACAGCAACCTGAGCAGCAGTGATAGCAGCTTCAGCAGCAGCAGCTGAAGCAATGGCCACTGTTAAAGCATGCTTGCTGTGTTCATCTTCAGCCTCACTGAGTCTTGTTCCTTTTGAGGGTGGTGGTGCTGTAATTGAAGGCAACCTCTTGGCCTTAACCCTCCCAAATATCCAAACCCTTCTTTTTTCCTTCTGAAAAAAAACAGGTTTGTCTCATGAGAAGCACAATCTTGGTTGAAGAGAATTATTAGTGAAAGGAGAAGAAGATCATTTACCTTACTTTGTGAGGACTGTGCCCCCCATAAAAAGAGCTTCTTAATCATGCTTAACCAACCCTTCTTAGCCATTTAACAACATCACATGGAGGACCAACTCCAGGTTCTGTGATATGAGAGAATGCTCAAAAGAACCCTCTCTTATACAACATATGTTTTGGTTTTTGTTTATCTAATGGCCCCAGCTGAGCTGAACAAGTAGATGGATGAAACGTACAAATTGGTTTGTAAGTAGACAGTGAACTGATTTAAGTATTGGACTTGTTAAAACCTAAACATTACACTTGTCCCAAAAAGAAGGAACAATTTGCAGACTTTGTCATAGAATAGCTTCTCATAGGGGCAAATAGTCGTTAGTTACAGACACCAAAAACATGCACATTAATCAAAACTTTGCTTTCAGAGCAATTTTAACTCTAATGCACACAAGTCAGCACAGTTAAAATAAAAATGATGAATTTGATGCAGATATAGTGTGATCCAACACCAACAACCATAATTACTTACCCCCCCATCTTATGAAATCTCTTTGAAAAGGGCTATAAAACACAATAAACAAGAATCACCGTTTAAGAGAACTAGAATCAGATGGGAAACCTTTGAAATCAAAAAAACATTCTTTATTACAGTATCAGATAGATTTTACATTGGGCACGGATAACAAGATTTTTTATGTGTTATTTTTTCCCCAATGGTTTAGAAATGACAAGGTTGGAAGTTTTGGTGAAGTGGATATGATTTTGATGTGGGTGCAAATGCAATCATTTCTCGATTTTCTTCTTTCTCATGCATGATGAGGTTTCTCTGTTCAAAGTGTGGACCCTGAGGAGGAAGTGTTCCACAGCAAAGAAACAGACCACTTTGCTTTCATTAAGAAAGGCAGTGATTAAATAATAATGAGCAGTTGCTCTCAGCCTTGTGGGCCTCATCCAAATTTTCCAACTGGCACATGTTCATATGTTTTTAGAAATAAAAAAGAAAAACACAAACACAGATTTATATGATTTATTTTATATAATTAAGTATTTTTGTTGTGAGTGTTAATTGAAAAAGTGTTATAAAGTGTAATAAGAAATGGCAAACATTGGAAAGCAACCCTTAATTATAATAGTAGGATTGTGAAATTGGTGAAGGAGGGTTCAGGGTGGTCTATGCAAGATAACAACTAGTATCTGTCTGTTGAAACATAGACCCAAGAGTATGGCGTTTCCTTGTAACACCTTTCATTTCATATGCCATTGCACCAAAAGTCAAATCTCCATTATGTATGAACGTGGAAACTAAGTGAGTGAACACATGTTGCTCAATTGGACTAATAATACTTCTCATCCTGCAAAGGTAGGTAGGAGTTAGATAGGTGCAGAGATATTTCATCAACCATTATATATATATACTAAACATTATTTACAGGTCTTTTGATCCAAATATGTTGGGAAAATTTTACGAGATATATCGGATATATTCATCATAGATATTTGACTTCAAAGTCAATATAAAACCTTAAAATGTAATGTTTGTATGTATTTTTTTTTTCGGATTATTTAACATTTTCATTTTTACTTATTGTACGACTCATAAGAAATTGAAAAATGTCGGAGTTGGGTAGATATAAAAAAGTTATATCATATAAGGATGAAAATGCATAAATTTATTGTTTTAAGATTTTGGGTTAAAGGTGGTATTAATCTTTTATGTGTGGTTGGGATTAGCTCTCATTAGTGTTGTGTTCCTTGGTGAATTCTCTCATGACCCATTAGTGGTATCAGAGCCGATAGTTAGTCTTGGTGTCCGTTTCATATAAGTAGAGTATAATCCATATATTGAAAGTCTACATGGCAAGGATTTTAAGTAAGTGTGTCCTGCTAATATGAACGACGGTAGGAAAATGGGACACTCGTGGTTAATGTGGAAGAGACTCATCCTTGAGGGAAAAACTTTTGGATTTCAAGTATGAGTCTAAGTCTCACATTAAATACATATGAGAATGCTAAACATCATATAAGGATGAAGACTGCATATTCATTGTTTAAGGTTTTTGGTTAAAGGTGGTGTCAATACCTTTTGTATAGAGTTGAAGTCAAATTCTTAGTGGACTGGTTCATTTTTGGCCTATACTAAAATTTGCAAATTTATTTTTAATCTACCTGACTCGAATTCGTGGTAGACTTAGTTGATTTAAGGTTTTAACTCATTTTAATAACTGTGTGTGGTTGAGATTATGTCTTATTGATGTTATATCTTAACAAAATTTGTTATCGGTGTAAATATACTTTCCAAGAGAAGGGGGTGTGGGAAAGTGCAAGATTGAACATGTGTGGAGGAGCTAATATGCAAAGGCATGAAATGTGAGGAAAAGAAAAAAAAGAAGATTTGGGGTGAATAGAATAAAGACAGCTGTGAAAGGAGGAAATGTGATAAATACATTCTCTGATATCTCATCTTTTAATAAAGAAGGAAGTGAGGGTGTGGTCGGCTATTTGAAAACCAAAAGCACAGACTTTGTCACACAATGGTTTACGTTAAAATGACTTCTCAGGATTGAATCCTTTGAATGAAAAAGATGTTTGTTTGGTTATTAATAGACTACTCGATCAAGGTTTGGTTAGCTTCTTGAATCAGGGCCTACACTCAATGATGCAATGAACGTTTTAGGAGAAACAAATCTCGGACAAAAATTGGTGACTATTTATTATTGTACCACTCTTTAGCCTATTCAATTCAATTATCCTCAAGAGACAACTATGAGGTTAAACCACCCATCAATAGTTATGACAACGTAAGGTTGTCTCTAGTGTATTTCTCAATTTTCTTTATCCTAATCTTTCAACTCATATTCCTCTTCACATATTACCTACACATTTTACCTTATATATTCTAGATTTAATTAGTTGGATGGTATTCACTTTTATTCTTTTATTTATATATATGTCAGTTTGATACCCACTTTTAAAAATGTGTTAATTGAGTCCCAACTTTTGAAAAGATGTCTCAATTAGGTCCTTTTCAACCAAAAATTATTAACACGATTAACGATATTAATATTTAAAATGACTTACAAAATTAAGTATTGATATTTATTTTAAAATTTAGTGGTAAAAGTCATAAATTAAGTTAATGACTTTAGTAATTTTTGTTTGAAAGAGATCTGATTAAGACATTTTTTCAAAAGTTGGGACCAAATTGACACATTTTTAAAAGTGAATAGCAAACTAACACATCTGAAGGAAAGTAAGTATAATTCGACTAATTAAACCTATATTCTAACAACCATCTATGTTACCAAAACTTTATGTTCCATTTTATTCTCTGCAAAAAGTTATTAAATCACAATTATAATATTATAAATTTTGACCCATTAACCCATAATGGAAAAAGTTAAAGATGGATAAAAAAAGGTTTTATCACTTTGAATGGAAATACTTTGTTAACAAAAACTGAGAATTGAACTAATATATGTTTAAAAATAAAAATCGTAATTTATCTTGTTTTGAGTAAAACGATATAAATGATAAAACAATTTATGTTTAAGCCAACCATAATGTACGGTTATTTAATTTTCTGAGTTTTACAAGAGCACATATATTTAAATTAAATACTTTATATGCAAATTCATTTTGACATGACATTTTATAATGTTTGTATATGATTTAATTTTGTGTAAGCATTATCATTAATTGTTGATAATAAGTAAATAAGATTGTTTAAGGTTGTTCAAGTCTCTTGTATGGATCGTCTGTGACAAGACATGTATATGATAATATTAGTGAATGTTTAAATTCGTAACAATTTAGTAAACTTGTTTAAACTAAAGTATGAATAAAAGAGTTTAAAAGACACAAAAACCAATAAAACGTATAACTGTAAAAGTTGAACTGCACGTGAACGCTGATTTCACCTCAACTTTTTTGGAGCAACCACTGCATATGTTAGACACAACCAACTATATTCATAACCATTTTTTTTGGTTGAGCTAATAGTCATAATTGTTGTATCCCATTCCATATATTAAAGACAAAGGTACATGAAAACGATCACTAAGTTTATAAAATGTGTATTACTTTTGAATATTTATTCTGCACATTATGTTTTAACAATGATTATTCTACACATTTTATTTTATGTTTTGGATCTTTATTGTCTAAATATTTAGTTGTTACATTTTTAAGCCTTTGTTATTTAGGAATTTAAATAAATAGACGTTGTTGTATAATCAAAATATTTGTTTCTCACTGACTGTCTATTACAGTTTGTTGGAAGTGTGTCCGGAATAGCTCCACACGTAGATGTGTTAGCTAACTTTTTAGACCTAGGAACTCTGATTCTGTTTTTATCATATTAGGAACTACTTAGTCATGCCTATAAGGGATATTTTGTTTTCAATATTTTATAACTGATATCAATAGGACATAATTTTATTAAAAAAAAAAATACCCACACACGTACACGGAAACGAGATAAGAAGATAGAGTTTCTACTCAATATATTTTAATTTAAAAATTAATACATTATTCTCGGTACAAGATTAGTCTTTTATAGGCTTTACAAAACATTATAATATTAATTTTTAGACAACCCACTCAAGAAGAAATTGTTAGTAAATAGCCTTTCAACTTGTGGCTTTAATTGAACGGCGCCTACAATTTTGTGTGATGCCTACAATTAGCTTTACTAGTGTAGCTGCCTTCATGCTTTCCAATAAAATTACATAGCTTTTTCATAAGGTGAGTTTTGGTCCAATCAAACATTTTCTATTAGGTCAAAGTTTTCAATATCTGCGGCTTGATTTAATTATTGACATTGCCTCCCTTAAATCAAGCTTGTATCATTCCAAACATTCTTTTTAACTTATAAAATAACTCAGCTTTCAGTGGCTTTGTATACATATCTGCAACTTGTTCTATAGTTGGACAATATTCGATTGCTACTTCTTTCTCAGCTACTAGTTCTCGAATTTTATGAAACCGAATATCTATGTGCTTGGATCATCCATGAAATACTGGATTTTTGCATAATGCAATTGCTGACTTGTTATCACAAAATATCACTATGGGAGTATCTTGCTTCTGATGCATCACTTCAAGCATTTTTCTTAACCATACTGTCTGGGTTGCACAACTAGTTACTGCCATGTATTCTGCTTCGGCTGTTGAAAGAGCGACAACAGGTTGTTTTTTTGAGGACCACGATATTGCTCCTGTTCCTAGATGAAATGTATACCCTGACATGCTTTTTCTTGTTTCAACATCTCCTACCCAATCACTATCTGTATATCCAACAAGCTTCACAACTTTAATGTTAGCATAAAAAATTCCCTCGATCAAAGTACCTTTGATATATCTAAGGATTCTCTTTGCTCCTTGTAAATGACATGCATATGGCTCTTCCATGAATATGCTCAACAGTCCTACTCCAAAAGACAATATATGGTCTAGTAGCAGTCAAATATTTGAGGCTTCCAATCAAGCTCTTGTAATATGTTGAATCAATTCTTTTTTCATCACTATCCTTTTTCAGCTTCAACAGGTGTTGAGATTGGCTTTGAATTCTCCATCTTGATTTTTTTTAAAACGTCAGCAGCATACTTCTTTTGAGATATAAAAATTTCATCATCCTGCTGAATGACCTCGATGCTAAGAAAACATGACATTAGGCCCAAATCTGTCATCTCAAAACAATTAACCATGGCCTCCCTGAATTCTGCAGTCATCTTTGGATTATTGCCAGTAAAAATTAGATCATCAACATAGAGGCACATAATAAGAATATTGTTAGGGTCAATTGATTTGATATACAAAGTATGTTCAAACGAGCATCTCTGAAAACCATTATGCAGAAAGTAAGAATCAATCTTCTAATACCACGCCCTGGGTGCCTGCTTCAAGCCATACAATGCCTTCTTCAATATGTAGACTTCATCTTCTTTTCTTTCAACTTCATATCCTGTAGGCTGCTCAACATATACTTCTTCCAAAGTGTCATTCAGAAAAGCAGATTTAACATCCATTTGATGAATTTTCCAATTATTTTGAGCTGATAGAGAGATAAGCATACAAATTGTATCTAATCTCGCTACAGGAGTAAATACCTCAAAATAATCAATACATGGCTTTTGTTTGTAACCTTTTGCTACCAACCTTGCTTTGAAATGATCAATTTCTCCACTAGACTTGTACTTAGTTTTGTACACCCACTTTACTCCAATTGGCCTTTTGTCTGCTGGTAAGTCTATCAGCTCCCATGTTTGATTCTTCTTAATGACATGAATTTCTTCATCCATTGCTTTTCTCCAATGTTGATTATTTGAAGCTTCTTCCAATGTTACAGACTCACAATAGGCAAATAAGGCAAAATTGATAATTTCTTCATTAGATGGGTCATTGTCATTACCCACAACATAATCCTCCAATCTGACTCGTAGTCTTTGTTGCCTCTATGGGCTTTGGAAGACCAATCCCACATTCCTTCTTCATCAAAGGTCACATCTTTGTTGATAATGACCTTCTTTGTCACTGGATTGCAAAGCTTGTATGTCTTTGAGTTAGTGTTGTAACCAATGAAGATGCACTTCTCTCCTTTGTCATCAAGCTTTTTCTGAGTTGATCTGGTACATGGGCATATGCTATACACCCAAAAACTCTAAGATGCCGGATTAAGGGCTTCCTTCCACTCCAAGCTTCTTCTGGTGTTTTATCACAAACACTCTTTGTTGGACACCTATTCAAAATATACACAGTAGTAGAAACTGCTTTTGCCCATAATTCTCTAGGCATTGGTTTCGCCTTTAGCATGCATCTCACCATATCCATGAATGTTCTATTCTTCCTTTTGCTACTCCATTTTTGTTGAGGAGTGTATCTAGTTGTTATTTGATGCTAAATTCCATGGTGGTAAAAGAAATTTGCATAAGCAAGGTATTCTTGGCCTCTATCTATCCTCAATGCTTTAGTCTTGCAGCCACTTTGTTTCTCCACAAATGCTTTAAATGACTTAAAGGCATCACAAGCTTCTAATTTCTGTTTCAATAAATACACCCAATCTTTTCTGCTAAAGTCATCAATAAAAGTAATGAAATACCTACTACCGCCATGTGTTGGTATCTCAACCATGCATAAATCTGAATGTAGAATCTCCAATGAGTTTCTTGCTCTCCAGGACTTTCCAGTTGGAAAAGATTCTCTGTGTTTCTTTCCAATTTCACAAGTCTCACATATACCTTTAGGAATGTTTATAATAGGCAAACCATATACATACTCTTTTTTAGATAAAAAATTTAATCCAGAAAAGTGATAATGTCCAAAGCGCATGTGCCACAACCAATCATCATTTTGTATAATGGAAATCAAGCAAGGAATTTTATCATGTTGAACTTTCAAAGGGAATAGGCAATTAAGAGTCATTTTTACCTTGGTAGTGAATCTCCTATTTTTGTCAATCAATGTATAGTAGCCATCATGAATCTGCATGTTGTAGCCCATGCTCAACAGGTTATGATGAAGACCAGGAGCAGAGAAAACATCAGAGATCTGACATTGTGTCCACCTCTTCCTTGATTAGGTGGCTTGAAATTGTTGTCTTTTCATTGCTGATTGAAATTACAACGACCTTTTCCTTTGAAGCTACCACAACCTCTACCTCTTAAATTTATATTTCCATCTTTACGACCTCTACCGTCTTTACTTCGATTGGATTCTACTATGTTGGTAAAATTCACCTGAATTTTCAAGGCTTCTTCATTTGCTTTTTCAGTTATCTCCAAGATTCTGCTCACATGGCTTTCAATGCTACCTTGCAATTCTGCAAGCGTCATGATGTTTGTGTTGTGGGACTCAATTATTGTAGTCACCACATGATCAAATTTCATCGATTTTGTGCGTAGAATTTTCTCTACCACCTTGCTTTCATGGATGTCTTCTCCATACACCCTCATCTTATTGAATGGATTTGTTACCCGTGAAAAATATTGTTCCACGGTTTCTGAATTGGACATCTCATATCTTTCATATTCTCGATGCATGGATTGCAATTTGGATTTATGAGCTTTCTCTACTCCTTTGTATGACAACTTCAAAATGTCCCACACTTCTTTGGTTGTATTAGCACTAAGCACAATAGTAGCCGACGGGAACTAACCAGTTCCATGCCCATCATGCGTCTCACCACTAAGTACATCCCAGACCCCTATTGGACTTAGTCCTTCAAGTCCAAACACAAAGGTAAGTGAACTTAGTCCTTCAAGTCCACTAATCCATGCAACAACCAATTTCACAGCAACCAAAACCGCCTGGCGCCGCCTAGACACCGCCAGGCGAAAACTGGCAGCAAAACGCCTGGCGGCCAACACCCTACCGCCAGGCGCCTGAGACCAAACAAGAGCCACCTAGCTCCGTTACCGCCTGGCGGACACAACCCCGCCGCCAGACGCCTCCTACAAACAGTGGCCACTGCCACTAATTTAGAACTCTATCGCCTGGCGGTTTGCCCCGCACCGCTAGGCGCTATACCAGTAGCGCAAAAGCTACTGGTTTTTGGCACTTTTTACGGGTCTTATTAGACCCCAAACATACAATATATCCATAACTCCTCAATTATAGCATTTCAAAACATACAACCAACCCAGAACTCAATAAGTACAATTAGCTCATGTGCAAAACAATTGTTATCATGCCTTAACATGTATCACTTGGTTCACTAAAGAAACAAGCCACCAAAGATGAATATTTAACCCATCATTTACCACAACAATGATTATTCAGTTTAAATGACAATACCCAAAATTACAGCAGCGTACACAATTCGTATCAATTCAATTATATCTCACCACATCCTTGTCATCGTTTATTACCCTAAACTAGTTTCCACATTCAGTATACTCCCGGTTCTATAAGTTTACAATCTAAGATTAATATTACTCATGCCAGCCCCATCTGTTCAGTGTTGCACCTATCCTTGGATATCCAAACTGTCGTTGTAGCAACCAATATACAGAAAACCCCCAATTTGCACATTTAATCCTTCACTCATTATTTAAATATCATCTTTCATAAAATCATCGCCTATCCCATGTTCAAACCATTCTTATAAGAACCCCCTTCAATGCCCCCATGACAAGGACGCAAGAGGGGCCATTGTTGATCAACAAGAACCTTGGAATTCTCAAGTTTTAGCAAGGAAACTAGATTAGGGGAGCTGGAATCGTACATTTAATTTCATATTGTTTAAATTGCATGAAATGTATGATTAATTGGATGCATGTACTCTGCCCAGTTGTGTATAATTCATGTTTTTTGGATTTTTCCAGAAACCGCCTAGCGAGTGATGAACTGCCGCTAGGTGACTCATCCATTTATGCTTGTTTATAGGATCCAAAGATGGAACCGCTTGGCGGCCTGAGCTTATCAGCCAGGCGACGCGTGACTAACCAATCCTGTTTTGGATTTTGTCTGAACTGCTTGGCGGTGATGAACTACCGCTAGGCGATGCGGGCTGTTTTGGCTCGAATCTTGGGTTTTTTACGTTCTGGGCGATTTTTGATCGGTGGAAAGGGTGTTTAGATCATTAACTAACTAAATGGAAGTGAATAATTATGAAATCATGAGGTGATAAGGGGAAATTGGATGATTGTGGCATGTTCTCTGTTTAGGGTTGAACATTTAGGGATTTTGGGTTTCAGAGGGAATTACATGAGCAAAAGTAATATAATTTGGTGTATTGAAAGCATAATGTATTAATAGTACTCATAAGCGTACGATAAAAGTGTATTGGGTGGACAACTTGAGAGACTGGTATGAAATGGGGAAGTTGGAATTCTCGCAGGTGCAGGGCATAATTCTAGGTTTCCTAAACTTGATGCACTGCCTAGCGCAAGCAAGGTGCTGCTAGGCGTCAACGCAAAGCCAAGGAATTTTGCGTGGCTCTTGAGTACAATGGTGAGTTTGGGTCTCTGTGGAAGTAGAGTGTAATTAAGACACCAACATTGGGTCATTCGACAAAGGCATGGGATAGGTCATTACTGATTTAGTAGTATGAATCAATTAGGGGTTAATTGGGATTGAAAGAATCATGGAAATAACAACATTGCAGTAGGGGCATAAGTAAATTAGAGTCTTGCTGGATTGAAAGGCATAATACAATTAGTAACTTGGGTGTCAAAGAAGATGCACGAGTTGGGTTGTGAGGTGGGATATCATAAGTGAAAGAAGTGTTATAATACTAAGGTAAGGTATAATTGGTATGTTACCTTTAAGGGAGTAGAGATTGATGTTATGATTGGACATTGTGATAGGTCAGTTAAGTTGTGACTATGGCCTAAGTTGAATAATATGGTTTGCACTTAATGGGTTCTAAGGAATTGGTATGGTCAAGAGAATGCATCTACCAATGAGTATGTTTATGATAGCAAGGCATAAAAAAGGTGAGTTCATGACCATAAAATGGAAATTATGTGACTGGTAATTATGTGATGCATCATGGAGGGGTTAAAAAGGATTGAAATCACATATGAAAGGCCCAAACCAGTACAATTCGATGTACTGGTGTGGCGTCTGGCGGTGAAGTCTGGACCGCCAGGCGATAGCTACACTTATAGGGGTTACTGGAACTCATGGCACCTGGTAGTGAGGGTGGTCCCGTCAGGCGATGTCTGCAGGACAATGGACTACAAGACGCTTGACACCTGATAGCACGTGTCCCCTGTCTAGCGGTTTGGAAGCGTATTTCATCCAGCGACTCAGAAGCAGCGCCAGGCAATATTGTAGAGGCAGAAACTATGTGTTGCTTGCTTTGGATGTGCGTGGTCTACAAGACTTTGGTGATATCTCGAAGGTCGGCTTGCTGGTGTTCCTTGAGTTGTGACTCGGAACGTTTCCCTTGAGTTGTGGCTCGAGATAGGGGTTAAGCATGTGGCATTCCCTGAGTTGTAGCTCGAAATGGCATCTCTTGAGTTGTTGCTCGGGATGACGGATAAACACGAGGAATTCTTGAGTTGTGGCTCGAGTTGGCGAGTGTTGTCGGTATGAGTGTGCAAGTTGTGGCTCGCACGGCGAGTCCTTGGTATGAGACCAACAAGTTTGGTAGTCTTGGGACATTACGAATAATATTCGTATTGGGAACTCCACCTGGTGTTACAAAGTGTGGTCTGTAGCATGGTTTCCCGCACGTGCTATACCAGTTGTGGCTGGTAGGTGTGGTAGCAAGACATCTCGAGGTACTCATCAGAAGACGTAGAACACAAGTAACATGGTGGTGGCCATGTGGTGTGGAATCAAAGGATAGGAATTCCCTTGGTGTACTTGTATGGTTTATATGATGTCTAATTATATATACATACATACATACATATATATATATATATATATATATATGTATGTTTATATAATTATAAGCTCATCCTATCTGCATGTGGTTGGCGATGATCGTGTATGCGGTACACGGGAGCAAATGTTGTTGCAGGTGATTCTGGTAAGGCTTAGCAACAGAGCATGGAAAACTCATGGGGCACAGTTTTATTTGAGTTTTTATCGTTAATGGTTTTGAAAAAAAAAATTGTAAACTATTATGAAACCAATTTAGTAATTTATAGAGCTTTAAGAATTTTGAATTTGGAGTTGACTTTATTATGTAATAAAGATTATAAATTCCCCGTGTTTTGGGAATTGATACATAATAAATGAGGTTATTTTTTTTATCTCTATTTTATTTTATTAAAAATTCGTAATATTCGACTAAGATGTTACACCATAGCTACTTCATACATGTCTAAAAGAGTAGACACACGTTCTTGCCAGCGTCAGAAATTCTACCCAGAGAATACCTCAATTTTTGTTACATCTGGAAATGGTTTCGCAAAGATGGTTTGAGTTCCGGAAATATTTTTAATTCTCCAGAGTAGTAGATTGTTGTAAATAACTGACAAATCATGAATAAAAAGGTACTTCCTAAGGAGTGTAAAATCATTGTCCTTAAGGACTTATCCGCGGTTTGTTGCACAAGTCCCCCGGGATACAACAGGAATTTCTCAGATCTTCCGAGGATCTCAGAATTAGCAAGAAAGTACTCTTAAAAGAGTATTTAACCCAGATAATAGAAGATAGAAGGAAGAAATATGAGAGAGAAGAGAGCTTGAAGAATGAAGGAAAAGAGTGAGAAATGGTGTATGTTTTGTAGAGCACCAAAGCTACCTATTTATAGGTGTGAAGGAGTGAATGAAATAGGCTATAATCCCATATTTCTCACCAATGTTCAAAAACAGATTTGCAATGTACATGGGTAGCCATGAATCATAATCATTGCAATAATCATGGAATCAAAACGGAAGCATAATATCATTGCACCACAAGTGAAACTACAGCAACCAAAAAAAAATATTGGAGGCAACGTTCAAATCTTTTTGCAATAACCGCTAGTATTATAACAAACCAAAGGTACGAAGGCACTCAACTTGGATAGAGAATTTGAGATCCAAAGCATGAAGGAGCAAATGTTTCAAACTAGAAATTAAAGTCACTAATTGTCTAATTACAACACAGTTAATAGCCTTTTATGTTTTTAAACCTTTATTATTTAGGAATTTAAATAAATAGATGTTGTATAATCCAAATATTTGTTTCCTACTAACTGTCTATTACTATTAGTAGCCTCTAAATTTTGTATATAAAAACAATTGTATACACCTAATAAAAGCTAATGAGAATACCTTTTACCTACATTTTATTCCCTTTCTCGCTAGTTTCCTACTTCTATCTTTATGTAGTCCATTTGTCCCAACATAGTGGTATCAAGAGCAAGGTTCCTTGAAGGGGATTGGACAAGAATTGTGTAGTGCATACCAGGTACTTGTGGTTAAAAATGTTACAATACGATTATGGTTGCAGGAGGCATGATGACAAGAACTCTTCCTATCTTTGATGGAAAGGGGTACAATGACTGGTGCATGAAGATGGAAGTAAATTTGGGTTTCTAAGAAGTAGACGAGATAGTTAAAATTGGGTTCAAAGAATCGTCAAAGAAAGTGGAATGTTGTTAAAAGAAGAAGTTGGACTACAAAGCATGAATGTTGTTACACCAATGTGTGACAGTCAATGTGTTTCAAAAGATCTCAAAGGCTAGCACGACCAAGGAAGCTTATAACATCTTAAGCGCTGGGTATGACAATTCTGGAAGAATTAAGAAGGTCAAGATCCAATCTTTGAAAAGACGGTATAAGCTGCTTGCAATGACAGGGTGGGAGATGGTGGTTGAAAACTTCAAAGGCTTCAGGTTCTTGTTAATGACATAAGGGCCTATAATGAGAGCGTTGAAGACAGCAGAATAGTGGAGAAAGTGTTGCGAACCTTAACCCCTAAATATGATCTCATACTAGTTGTTGTTGAGGAAAATAAAGATTTGGATAAGATGACGGGGGAAGAACTTTAGAATTGTTTGAAAGCCTATGAATAGTGAATTCTCAAAAGAAAGAATGTCGATACAGTGACTAAACAAGCTTTGCAAGCCAGAACAATCAAAATATATCAAGAGGCAGATGAATAAGAGGGTTTAGAGGAAGATTTAGAGGTGGCAGAGGCTCTAACAAATCTAGAGATGTCTCAAATCATAACAACACCACTAAGTAGAAAAAATGTAACATCCTATGTAGATATTACTTAAATAAATAATTATAATTTAAATTAAAGTCAATCAATGATAAAGTTCCCAAAAGCACGGGAAATTTAAAACTTTATTAAACACGCTTAAATCCAAAATCCAAAATTTGACTTAACTAGTACAAGTTCCAACATCTAAAACTAGAATTAAAACTAATACATGATAAAAGAAATATTTTTCTTTAAATCCATCCCTTAGCTAGCCCTTACTCTGGCCCTATGCATCGACAACATCACCTGTAATATCATTTGCTCTCATGTGACAAGTCACATGATCATCGCCAAACACAAATAGAAAGGATGAGCTCAATAAATAAAAAATATATAAAATAAGGTAAATAACCCTCACCCAAAATAGCTTAACCTTTTTCTTATTTATAAAAACCTTTGTATCATGCTCACCTATCTCATAACCTATATAAGACGCATGTAAAATCTTGACTAGATATTACTAATTTAAATAAATAATATAATATAATAATAAATTTTCAATTAATAAAACTCTTTCCCAAAAATGTGGGATAATTTAAACTTTATTAAATGCATCGAAATTCAAAACTAGAGCTGTCAAAATGGATAACCCGACCCGACTCGGCTTGACCCACCACGGGTTGATAACTTAGTGAACCAACCTAACCCGGCTCATTTATTAGCGAGCCAAAAAAATTTAAACCTGGTCCGGCCCATCACGGCTTAGTGGGTTAAACGGGTTGGCTCACGGGTTCATTTAATTGAAAAAAATACAATTTTATTTTATTTTTTTTCAATAAAAACTAAATTATAATTCTAATTAAAATCTAAATAAACTTTAATACAATCCAAATACAAACCAAAATCACAAAAATACAAATTATCTATGTGTTGGCTAAAAAAACATCCTAACATGACCCAAATGCAAAGCCCAACTTAATAAAACACACTTATGTGATTCTTTATTTGCACCAACCTGACTCACCACAGGTTCAACCCGGGTGCGCTGGGTTTTAGGTGAGCCGGGTCAAAAATCAACCCGTATTAAAATTTGTAAAAAAATTTTAATCCAACCCGGCCCGAACCTGTGGTGAACCGAGTTGACTCGTGAGTTTCAACCTATTTTGACAACTTTATTCAAAACCATAAATCCAACTCCATGTTTACAACTGATCAAAACTAATGTTTACAAAAATAGTAAAATATAGTACATAAAAGCTCCCTAAGCTAGCCCCTCTTCGACTCTATGTGACACCAGCTGCTCCTGAAATATCGTCTACTCTCATGTAACGAATTACACGATCATCGCCAAATACAAATAGAAAGGGTGAACTCATGTAATTACGCATAATTAAGCATATCATAAACTACAAATCATGGCCACCACCATGTACATCCAGATTCTACACACTCTAGTAATAACTTTAAGATGACACTTGTTGCCACAAGCCACAACTCGGGGTTCCAACTCTACAAGCCACAACTCGTAGACACACGTGCGGGACTATCCTATTACTAACCACCATCCATAACACCAGGTGGAGTTCCCAATAAGAATCACAACTCGCACACTCACACCGATTACCAATATCACCAGCTCACAACCCGGGATCGCCACGTGTTTACCCTTCATTCCGAGCCACAACTCAAGGAATGTCATTCTGAGCCATAACTCAAGGAATGTCTTCAGCAAGTCTCATACTCAAACTCATCACCACAAGTCGTGTAAAACTCTCAATCTCACTTAACCTGACCTATACAAGATCAGTACAAGATTAGTACACACTCCTCGCTCATAGTCCAACACATGTGAAAACATGCTATGAACCTTTCTGCTCGTAGTCCAACACGCGTGAAAACCTGCTATGAACCTCTATACTCATAATAGCCTCAAGTGCGAGCACAAAACATACGAACCTCTATGCTCGTATCCTCACACAGAAGTACATTGAATACGAACCTTTCCGTTCGTATTAATCACGCGTTTCCAAATCCATTGCGAACCCCCTCAAAACCCCCTGCCCCTACACTAGACCATCACAACAAACCATGTAAAACACGTCACAAAATCCCCTTGCCCCTACACTATCGCCTGATGCAGCCTAAGCACCGCTAGGCGAAATTGAGCTACAGACTGCCTAGCGGTCACTACTTACCCCCAAGTGCCACGCATTTTAGGGACCCCTTGTTTGTAACTATCGTTTAGCGGTCCAATCCACATTGTCAGGCGCTACACCAATAAAGCGAATTTTACTTGTTTAGGCATTGTAGAACCAATTCTAACACACCAAGTCATTGCAGGCACACATCTAGAACACCAATTATGTATTTTTACAGTTCAACATGCCTCAATTTACATCACCGTAAATCATATAAATTTACTCTGAATAATAACTCATACATTCACAATTTTGCACCCTTGAATTTAACCATACATACAATTATCATGCTCGTATTAAGATTCACAAATAGCCATGATAAGAACCTCAATGCATATTTAGAAAGCTTAATATGACTCATTGGTGCAACTACAATTACCTGCATATCAATTTCATTTATATTTATATACATGCATTCACCAATAAAGCAATTTTCAACATGTGACTAAAACAAAGGAACATTCAAGTTCATGGAAAGCTCACAACAGAACCTAATCATGCTTCCAACTCATGCCACATTGAACTTACCTCCAAAATAGTACCTTCAACATTTCATTCATCCCAAAACCTCAAACTAAATCAATTTTAACATTGGTGCATACTAATGATTCATCCATTAGGCTTACCACTGTATAATTCTACACATTCTATCATCATACTACATTCATGAGTCCAAATGAACCCCAACATAACCCAAATTCGCGCCCCACCTAGTCAACCACAAAATCCCAGACTTTCCTTGCACCTACGAGAACCCTAAAATCCCCAACCCAATCCAATCATGCAATTTCACCAAATTCACATTCAGTCATGCTTTCACAATTCATGTATATTCAATATTCACACATAAACATAAAATCATCATCGTTTGCACATTAAATCATATTCCAATTCATTCCCAATTGCCCTCATGGAACCCTTATGCACGTGCAATTGTAAAATCACCACATTAGCATCAACTTCAGCAAATTATTAATAATTGATCATGAAATCACACAATATTATCGCACATAAGAATTCCAGGACAACAACATTGCCCTAGAATCCATAAAACTTAGAAAGCTGAACCACAAGGCTCGTGTTGCCTAGCGGCAATGAAGGGCCGCCAAGCGATTTCTATGCAGAACCCAAAAACTAGGTTTAAATGGCATGCGTGGCTTGGCGGTCAATGAATGTCGTTAGACAATTTCTGGGTAGAAACCTAAAAAATACGAATTTCAACGAAAATTCAAAAAGAAACAAGCACCTATGATCCAATTACATAAAAAAATACATTAAGCAGGAATTAACATACATGTGCAGCTCCCATTACCTAGATTTCCTACTCCAAATACTCCCCTAGAGCCCTTCTTGATCCCAATTTGATTCAAGCCTTGCCTCTCTCACAAAGCACTCTTCCTAGTCCTCTAAGTACTCGTTGGGTCAGGTTTAGTCAACTTAAAACAATCTCCCATGCAGTTGTATCAACTCCCGAATTTCACCCTTCTCCTCTCTTTTTCCAACTCTTAAAAATAATAATAAATTAAAAAACGAAAATAACGCTTAATAGGCATCAAGTGTCATTACTTGGAGGTTTCTCCTCCATAAGACATTGCCTCTACCTCTCTGGCTTCCCAGACAACTACGGCTTAAGAAAAAAAGATGTGAAAAGGAACTATCTCGCACTAAACCAGGTTCGAACTCAAACTAATTACACGGCATATACAAAACTAACTAACCAATCCATGTTTCATGATAATTCATATCCATCTATGATTATATTATCACACTTCGCGGTCAAGCGCACATGCAAAATAATTAAATAATTAAATTAACACACTAATGACATACCACGAACTCGAACCCAAGTCCTCTCTACACCATACAATATGCTCAACCAGTTGAACTATCACGATTCCTTATTAAGATTGGCCCATTTAAGTCCTTTAAATGTATCTCCAATTCCCAATTATTGATAATTAAATATTTATTTATATTTAAATTTCCTGGGTCTTACAAAGAAGGCCCCAAATATAGGGTTGGAAAACAATACACAGGAGGAAGAGAAAGAAAGAGTGTTGATCGCAAGAAAGTGCAGTGATATGTTTGTGATAAATTCGGACATTTACTCATTCAAATGTTGGTACAAGGATTCCAATCAAATCAAGATGGGAAAGAAGAATGAGGAAGCCCATTTGGTCCATGAAGAAGAGAACTCGGATTTGGATTAAGTTTTGTTGATGGTAACCACTATAGAGGAGGTAAAAGGTGATCGAACATTGTTGATGGTAACCACTGCAGGACAAGTCTTCCCTAAGTATCCTTTCTTCTTCCCATTGTTGATGCCATTGTTCTTTGATGAACAATTCATAATGCTCTCTTATTTCTTTATCTTTTTCTTTCTTTGTCTTTTTCTCTCTTTTCTTCCCCCTCTCTTTTTCTAATCTCGTTTTCCTTCTTTTCTTTTTCTCTTTCTTCTTTATCTTTTCTCTCTCTTTTGTTCTCTTTTCTCTCTTCTTTTTTCTCTTTTCTTTCTCGTCTCTTTCTCTCTTTTCTTTTCCTTCTTTTTCTCTCTTTTCTTTCTCGTCTCTTTCTCTTCTTTTTCTCTCTTTGTCGTTACTTCATTTTCTATAAGTGTTTCCTTTTCATGTACTCTTTTTAGCTTATGCTCTTGCCTTCTTTTCAATACATCTAATTTTTGCATTGTCCTTTCTTCCTCCTCTTTCAAGTATAAAATGTAGTTCTTGAGGTCTTCATTAGTCATAGGACTTGCATCACAATTAGGATATTGATGAGTTCCATGCCCATAGCCTTCACATTTGGAACATCTTAGTGCACTTGTCTTTGGCAATGATTTTCTATCAAGATTGTGCTTCCTTTTGGTACTAGCAATCTTGCCAATCAATTGTATAACTCTAGATTCCAAAGGCATTGACAACCTCCACCAAAGTCTCACAAACACTAGGTGTATCTCTGCGTGCCACTCTCTTGGTACTTTCAAATCCTCTAACCAAATGATCCTAGTTAGGAGTAGGATAATTTAAACCATATATTAAACCAGTTCCAGAAGGATGCCTCTACGGAAACATGTTGCATTAATCTATATTGCTAGTTCCTACAAGAAAAGGTTATTAATAATAAAATATATTTAGGACCTCACCACTCTTCTAAGTGTTTCCCTCAAAATTCTACTTATGTATCACACTTTGTAGGCTTTTCTTGAAAGTACTATCTTACATTTTACCACTCAATTCCCTTTATGGTGTGTTTGGATGAGGTAATTCAAGAGGGTGATTCATTTATTTGGAGAATTTGAAATTCTTTGAAATGAAATGCTTTGTTTGGATAGAGAAATTCAAAAGCATTTAAAATGCATGCATTTTGTTGAAGTATTTCAATTAGACAAATTAGAAGAAATTCAAATACCCTAAAAAAATGTGGAATTTGAAATTCTTCTCACTCAACCTCACACTCTGAACTCAATCCCAAACGGACCCGGCAAACTCACAACCATGATAGGTTGGGCTGGCCAGACAATCCAGACAGATCGGACTGACCTGACGACACAAACGGGTCGAGCAGGGCCGATGACCAGACAGGTCGAGCGGGCCCGATGACCCAGATGGGTCAAGCGGGCTCGATGACCTAGATGGGTCGAGTAGGCTCGATGACCTAGATGGGTCGAGCAGGCCCAACGACCCAGATCGGTCGAGCGGGCCTAACGACCTAGATGGGTCGAGCAGGCCCGACAACCCAGACGGGTCGAGGGAGCTCGATGACCCAGAAGAATTAGCCAGGCCCGACAATCCAAATGGGTCGGCGGGCCTGACGACCCAAATGAATGGGGGTGACTCGATGACACATATGGATCGGGTGGGCTTGACAACTTAAACAGGTTGGTCAAGCCCGACAACAGCACTGCCCAAGTAGGCTCGACGACCAAGATATGTTAGGCTGGCCCAACAACCCTAACGGACCAGACTGGCCCTACGACATAAACGGGTCGGGCGGGTCTGACAACCCAAATAGGATTGATGACCCAGACAAGCCGGGTGGGCTCGAAGACAGAGACGAGCTGAATCGACCTAACAAATAATACGGGTCAGTGAATCTGATGGCCCAAGCAGGACAGGCGAGCCCGACAACCCACACGGGTTTGGCAGGCCAGATGACCTAGAGATGTCGGGCGGGCCTAACGACCCAGACGTGTCAGGGAGACTCAACGACCCGACCGACCTGTTGACCTAACAAGTCTGACCGACTCGTTTCCAAATTTATCATGAACTCAAAACATAATTAAGCCTAAAATAAATATTGATAAAATGAAATTTTATCTCACAAGAAATTCAATTATTTTATCCAAACAAGAAGTTGAAATGTAAGGTATTTGAATTTTTTTTATCCAAACAAGTTATTTAGAATATGAAGGGAATTTAATTGCAAGCAATTCAAATATAATACATTTCAATTTCTCAGCATTGTTGAAATGCTTCATCCAAACATAAGGTTAGTGTTTGGCAAAGAACTCCTTGAGCTTAACCAAAGAATGAACAAAAAATGTGAAAATTGTTGTGAGATCTAAATCTTGACTCAAAAGATCAAAGAAAATACAAAACTCCAGACAAACTTGAGAAATTTTAAAGACACAACACAATAAATTAAAAAATAACTAGACTACCAAAAAGAGTTAAAGGAGACAATGTAGAGACTCTAAGAAAAGACTGATTGCAATTCAATAGATAAAAAAACCACAAATAAAATTGCAACAAAAATTTGTGTTGAACTCTCTTTTTTTTTTTGCTTTTGGATCCTTACTTTTCTTTTTCCTTTTCTTTCAATATATACTTATTTCTTTTTTAATTGGATCCATTATTATTTCTTCTTCTTTTTTTCAATTTTGCAGTTCAACACAAAAACAAATAAAACTAAACAAATTGCCCTTCAAACCCCAAACTCACATAAATCAATGTATTTACACTTGCAAACAATTAATTGTGACTACAATTAATAGAAAAACACAAAAAACAAATAATTTCCACGAATCAAATGTAGAAAAACACACTTTAAATGAAGAACGTGAAGGAAAAAACACACGACAAATTAAAACTCAACAAAATTGGAAATTTAAACGAGAACCTTGCTCTAGATAACAGATGATAAAAATCCTATAGTGGAAAGAGTACGATCGTTTCTGAATTTGAATCTTCTAGAGGGACGACAAAAATAAACCAAACAAGAATGCGGAATAAGAGAAGGATGGAGGACACCACAATCTAGTAGATTGATAAGTCAAGTGAAGATTCGCCACAAAGATGTTAATCTTTGATAAGAATCATAATTTTAATCCAAGAACCAAGAGAATCTTCTCTCAAATAATGCAAATGCATATAATATAACTCAAAAGTGTCTACATTAGTTTTTGGTACCTCTATATATAGGTACATAAGTTCAAGAAAACCTAGAAACACTAAAAGAAAGCAAAAAGTCCAAAAACATTAAAAAAAAACTAATTTCTAGAAGAAAGCCCAAAGCCCAAAAACATAGAAACATAAATTAATTTTTCTAAAAACTATTTTTCAAATGTGCTCATGATCTTCATGTTCTTTAAGTTTCCTCCTTCATGGAACATTATAAGCTTCAAGGAAACATGTTTTGATCTTTGACCTTGTCATAGATACTTTGAATTGCAAATGTTCTTCCTAAAGTTCTTCTTATATATGTTTAGGAGATAATCCTCTATCATACCCTCCTTCTTAAAGAGAATTTGTCCTCAAATTCGTACCACTTGAAATTTAGGAGATGGTCCTTTATCATAACTACTACCAAACCACATTTAATAGAGATACCCAACTACTACCAAAATACTATTAAATGAACTTCTAATCTTAAACGCAATTACCCACTACTACTTAAACACAATTAACGTATTTGTCAGTTCATTTCCCTAATAGACTGATATTAAACATGCATACCAATTATGAGGATAATGGGAAAAAGTGGAAACAAGATTGTCATTTTATTACATTGAAAGACGCTTCCTTTTCAAATCCAATACTTATTTCTTGATGCTGATATGATTTTGCAAGATACCAAAGTGACTCTAGTTATATGTTACTATGATACGATACAAACTTCGAAGAAAATCTCGCATGCTTAACTTGGTCAATTTGGTTAAGGAATAGGTCGAAGAAATGAGATATTGTAATGTTTCTTTAGTTTTAGCTTTTAAACTTTATTATTTATATTATATATACCTTCAAGTTTTAAATTTTATTCTTTGTTTCTTTAATGGATGTTAAATTCGATTATAAATATTAAAATTTTAAAATATTTATTGTTTATCATTTTTCATTGTCTTATGTATAATAAAATAAAGGTTAAATTATCCTTTTGGTCCCTCTATTTGTCATGAAATTTCATTTTGGTCCTCACGTTTTTCGTTGTCTCAATTTGGTCCTCACCGTTAACTTTGACCAGACGGTGTTAAAGTCAATGCCACGTGTCAATTTCTGGTTTTTTTGAATTTTTTTTTTTTTGAATTTTTTTTTTAATTTTGACACGTGTCATTTCACCGTTGTGCCACGTGTCAAAGTGACTCAATTTGGTTCCTATATTTGTTTTTAGTTTCAATTTAGTCCTAATTTTTATAAAAATGAAGCAATATTGTCCCTCCTTAGATTGAGACTCAATTGAATCTTTGTATACAACTTATGATGATATCCTTAATAAAATTGAAATTTTTATTAAATATTTATAGAAATATTTTTAAATAAATTTTTTTAGTTTTATTATTAAAAAAAGTTAAATCCCAAACTTAATTTCAAAAATTAACAATTTTGTCATCATATATAAAAGCATCAAGTATATCATATTATACAAACTTGGTAAAGATTAAAAATCAAATAACTTGTCACACATAAATTTAGGAACTAAATTTCAAGTTCAAAACAAAATCAAAGTC
>Ga0209589_1004007_pt1 | contig 25613 bp, 9 predicted proteins | sample CowpeawhiteBW_FD_187525 | JGI IMG/M metagenome (GOLD analysis project Ga0209589, IMG submission 187525) | Root nodule microbial communities of legume samples collected from California USA - Cow pea white BW (SPAdes) (version 2) | ecosystem: Host-associated > Plants > Roots > Nodule | place: USA...
AAAAAAAAAAAAAAAAAAAGATAAGGCTTAAAGTATTGACATTTACTTTCCGCGTTTTTTTTTTTATTTGCATTGAAAAGTTTAGTTCTGTTTCAAAATATTTCCAACATACGTGCGTGCATATAAAGCGAATAAAAGTAAAAATAAGTACATAATACCAACATGAATAACGTTGAAATAATAAATCCCGTTCGCAAAAATGAAAGTAAAAATAAGTACATAATTCCAACACGGAATGTTGAATTAACTATATAATTAAAATCTATAATAAGTATTTTTAACATATAAACAATATCCAATTAAGAAAGTGGAAACTCGTTATTCAGATTGTGAATTTTTAATTACGGAACCGGGAAAAAAAATTATACATTAGACAATTAATATGCATGTAACTAATAAAAAGAATGAGAATTACGTACATTATTAAATGAGCAACATGTATAGTTTTAAGAAAATATCTTTGTTATTATTTACATATTTTGACACCTTTCATCCTTCTATCACCTTCTATCAATCAATCAAGACAGTAGGGGCCTGGGTGCCGTGGCAATACGGAGAGATTTCATAATCTTTTGTATAAATACCGATATACGGTTATTTCTTAATATTTTTTTGACGCCGATTGTACCAATTTCAAAACTTTAAAAATAGTAAATCATAAATCACATGAAAAAAAAAAGTTTTACGTGAGGGTGCAGTGGCATGTAAAAGTACATCACAAAATGATGTGAAAGTTATTATTTATGCAAGAGGTATATTATTACCAGTGGAGGTGAAAAGTGCAAAGAGTTTTGAAAAAGGAAAGTGAGTGTTAGGAGAAATGTGGTGAAGCAGAATGAATGTGGTTTTCTGTGTTGAGGAAGCAAAGAGGGGTTGATGTTAAAAATGGTATGAGTGTTGGCATGTGTTTTGTTCCAGTTAAGGTAAGAAAGAGAAGTGGTGGTGGATTTGGTGCATTTGTAATCTCAAAAGCTAGAAATAGGGGCAGAGGAGCATGGGTGATTTTGGGATGTGGTAGGAACCAATAAATAGATAGATCTACGTATTGTAGTTTCAGTAAACTAGGTTTGCGCCTGAAATGGAAAGAATAAAAGATTTAAATTAATACGCCTAATATAAGATGGTCCCCGCCTTCATTTCTGGGGAACAAAACGGCTCTCAAGTGTGGTCTGGCATCCTCTGTTTCTTAATCTTCCTACATTTGCTTTGAGGGTGGCAAAATTTGTTAGTGCCTCATCGCCTCCAACCATTTCATCAATGCCTTCCCCCTCCGCACGTGTATAATTGTTAAGAATCGAACGTTTATCAATAGACTAAAAATTATAATTAGTTGAGACATAAATCTTTTTATTTAAGAGTGTATTCGTTTAAACATTACATAAAATTCAATTTATTTAACTTTAGTTACGAGACAATTGATGTCACTGAATATGTATTCCCGTTGAAAAATAACTCCTCCCAAATTAAATGAAATTAGTTTTGGAATGAATTTTAAATTCATTGCACTAAGTTTGGTTTAGATACACTAATTATACATCGTTCCATTGGTGTGTCTGGGTGGGACCCATTTGTTTGTGAAACTTTTTGAACCTTCTTCGGGGATGTATAGAAAAAGAAACCTAATTAACGTGAATTGGGTCTCTGACATGTTCATCATCATGTGCAGTGCAGGTGTATGAACATGTGACACTGATTTCCCTTTTATATTTGGCCAATTAAGGTGAGTTAGAAGACCCCCACAAGCTCAAGAAAGTGACGATGGAAGAGAGACAACACTAGCGGCCACAGGCACCAACACCTGAGACAGGTTTAGGTCAGAGACTCCGTCGGAGGACAGAGGTAAATCGCAGCAAGTGGAAGTGAAAACCAAAATATGAAAGAAACTTGACTCACAAAACCAACAAAAACTAGTTCAGATTTTCATTTATGCTGCTGCTCGTCGCAGATTCACATTTTTTTTATTCTTTAAATCGTAATCACCACTTTACACTAATTACAGATCAAAATGCACTAATTAGAATTAATGTCATGGATTTTTTGTCTCAATGCATGCAAGAGACAGACGCAGAAGATGATGATGATGATGATGATACATGTATAGAAGAGCCACCATCACATATCAGGTAATAAATCTTAATATATATTTTACCATATATATGAATCATCACCATCAATATCATTCACCTTTTCAGATATCCATGCATGTTGCCAATCATCTCATCTTCATACTTCATCTTTTACACCCATGCCAAAATAATATATATATATATATATATATATATATATATATATATATATATATATATAATACCATGCATTCATTGAAGCTTTTTCTTTTTCTTTTCACTTTTGAACTTAGATATATATTTTTATTAAGTATATGCTTGAAATAATAATACTTTTTCTTTAAATTATTACCTCCCTTTAATTAAAAAAATATACTTTGTAAGTAGGTTCATAACTATGTTTCTTAAAGATTTAGATCTTATTGGGGCTAAGATTCTTACATGTGAAATAGTATTAGTTTGAAGAGGATCGATCCTTATAATGCATATATAAGTGTTTTAAAACATTCATTTTTAACTATTGGTCGATAAATTTCTTAGATTAAAAATAATATTTATCTTCTTTTATAATGAGAAATATATTTCATGCTCGACTTTTGAAATTAAATTAAAATAAACTTTCACATGAACTCATTCGATGTTAATTATTATAATTTGTTTCATTTACCAGAAAAGACGAGCACTAATAAGTACTTTGTTTGGAAGTGAGAAAAAAGAATTGTTTTAGTTAGTAGAAAATGAGAAGAAATAAAATTATAAATATAATGATATGAACATTATTAACAGCTTCTTTATTTATTCATAAATTATTTAAGCAAATTGCAAGTAAAATAAAATAACGTTTAGACATTTAAGTTAAATTTACAATAAGTTATATTTTTCGTTAAAGCAAAGCTACGATTCCCAATACAAACTTATGCTCAATAAATCAAAATTATAAAACAAAATACTCCAAAAAAAGTAAATAATTTTAATTTAACTTATGATCAGATTAGACGACCTCTAGAAAACAAGTATTTATTCAGTCACGTAATTAAATTTAGAATAAATTATATTTTTCATTAAAGTAAAGTTAGGATTTGTTAAAGACATACAGTGAATCACATTTATATGAACCTTTATTAATTTCTCTCATTTAAGTTAAATATAATTTGGTTAGTTAAATTTAAGTTAAATCTTGTTAGTTATTATTATAGTTTATCCAAAGCGAAATAATATAAAATTTAAGTTAAATCTTGTTAGTTATTATTATAATCTGGTTTTTACAAACTCGATGTTTAGACCTTTTTTATTTCCGGAAATGTAAATAATAAATAAAGTTTTGGAAGAAAATGAAGAGAGAAAAGAGAAGAACAAAAACAAAGGAATTGTTATATTGAAGCCAAACCAAACTTTCAGCAATAATTCTATTCTCACCCTCCCTTCTATTCCTTTTTCTATCGTATAAACATAATAATAACATAAACAAAACAAAACATAAATTTCAACTCAAAACAAATCTCATAAATAATAAATTTACACATGCGATTAAATGCCCCTAAAAATTAAATCTTAAAAAAAAATCTGAATGATGACAACGAAAGTTAACAACACGGAGGAAAATATTGTGCATCTCAAATCGCAATTTTGTTCGAAGTTTTCAAGTTATAAAGTTTTATAAAAACGTATCATTTTACTTGACATTTTAGATTATAATGTTATTATAAGTTGTGTATTATACAATAGTTTTATAATGTTTAAGCGTATTGATTATCTGTTTATTTTTGTGCTTAATTTTTTACATTATTTATATGACTAAAGAAAATAATTTCAATTTCTCTATTTTCCAGTATTAGAGATTGGTGTAAGAATAAGGTACGAAATATACAATTTTACCAGTTTCGTAGTCTCTAACTAAAACTATGTTTGAAAATGTTGCATTATCTTAAATCACACCTCGTAACGATTATTATCCAGTTATTGTTTTTTTTTTTCAAAATTTTCTTCCTTTATTCTTTTTTTCTAGGTTGGAGGCGTGATAAACCCATACCAAAATTATCCCAAGGCTGGTGAAAAAAAATGTCTAAACAACTTTAACTTGAGAAGAAGAAAATAAAGTCCTTAATTCCTTTATCATGAAGGGGTTTTTAAAGTTTCAACTATTTATTGAATTTTATTCAATGCAGTTTGTCCATAATATTGAAGGATTTCTTTTTCAAAAAGTTGAATAGTTTATTTGGAGAATCATTTCATAAATATTTTAAAAAAATAATAAATAAAAAATTAAATTTATACAAACTAAAATTAATTTATGTATGAGTAAAAGTTAAAATAAAATATTTTTTACAAAATAGTTTATGCCCAGACTAATTGTATTTTGAAGATAATGCATCCTTCTAAAAGAAAACTTAATTTACACTGATACATGTCATAAAAAATATCATTTGTATGGATAACTCCTTGATTATTATATAAATAATTATTATTTAATTAAAAAGTTATATTTTGTGTGTAATAAGAATTTTTTAGAGAAAAATTAATCACAAAATAATTTTTATATATATATATATATATTATAATATTATTAAGAGTTCAGATATATAGCATTTATATATCTGAATAAGATCTATCGAAAACTTTCTCAATAACTTTTACCGTTCTCTTTCTACTCCTACACATATGAAAAAATATTTAATTTTTTCAAAAACAAGAATAAAAAAAACTATACGAAATAAACTAAAAATTTTATTACTATTTTAGGCCCACCGAATGTGCCTTGTTATCATGTATAACCATTTACAACAAAAAAAATATAACCGAAATTATGTGTGGACAATGATATTTTAATTCATTTTTTTTATCCATTTTTAACTCATCATTTCAATCACTATTAGATCATCATATCACATCACTAAAAGTAATCAAAACAAATAATTTAATGGTGATTGAAATATTGAGTTAAAAATGAGTCAAAATAAGTGGGTTATCATTTTTCATCATATATAATTTTAATAAAAAACTATTTAAAAAAATTATTTAATTTTTTTATTTGATGAACTCAAAAAGAATTAATATCTAGTGAAAAATAAATTAAACGAAATAAATAAATAAACATGATTAATAAAAAGAAATAAATCAAATAAAGTAAATAAATAAATAAATCGTGTAATATAAAATAAATAAACAAAAATATTGCATAACTACAAATAAATAAACAGAAATATTGTATAATTATAAATATATAAAATAAAATAAAAGAATAATATATAACCATTCATCCATAGTATAAATATAAAGAAACAAAAAATAACAATTAAAATTAAATTAAATAAAAATAAATAAAATAATATATAATTCAAAATAAATAACTTATAAAACAAACTTAACCCAATTAAGATCGATTAATATAAGAAAAATTTAACTTCACTCCCTCCTGATCTTGTTCATTAGAGTCTCATTTTGTTGATTAGAGACACACTATTTTTCAGAATGTTAAATTTTTTTCTATTCATTACTCCAAATTCTCTCCCTCTCGTTGTCTTTCTCTTTCCCATTCTTCTTCTCGCTCTCCCTCCTTGTCTCTTTTTTTTTTTTACTTCTTGATCACCTTTTTCACTCCATTTCTATACAAGTTAATTAACTCTTACCTTTATAATTATCTTTTTTTTCCTTAAACTTATCGTTTGATTTTATTTTTTCTTTATTTTTATTTTATTTTTACAAACTTTCATTGCATGATAATATATATATATATATATATATATATATATATATATATATATATATATATATATAAATTAATAATCATTATATACTTTTTCATTAAAAATTATATTTTTATTTGTTTGTTTTCTTTTTTTTAGAATTACTTTTATTATTATGGTTTTATTTTATTAAGTCATAACATTTTTTAAAAACTAATTGATTTGTTTTCTAATGCTCAGGGTTTAACAAGATTAACAAGATGAAATACAGAACATTTTATTTTTTTACCAGCTCACACTATGTGTCCACATTTTTTAGGAAAGAGATGAATTAGTGATAATTTTATACAAAATATTTTAAATAATAGTTACTCGGTTAACAATTATATTTTTTAGAAAAGCAGGTAATAATTATATTATAAAATATATATTAATAATATATGGGTATATATAATAATAATAATAATAATAATAATAACATCTTTAAGCAAAAACACACTACATAAGAAATTTAACATAGTTTGACATCTTAAAACTTTAAAGTCCTACTACACCCACAAATACAACGTAAGTATTATCGATTCTTCTGACAAACACTTATAATCCTTTTATACAATTTTTTATGAACAAAATTGTAAATCTTTCTTATACAATCTTATTGAGACTTTGGTTGATGTGAGACAAAGTGAATACTTACTTCATAACTAATAATAATAATAATGTATATTAGTTCTGCATAATTTTGTACAATAATTTTTTCGACTACAAATTTTAGTTATCTAATATCAATCAAAATAAGGTATATCCTTGAAGTGTTGTTCAATCCTTAATCTCTTTTTACAGACTCTTCATTGTCTCCATACGTGCATTATCAAGGATCCATGATGATTGTTTGTTTTTTTTTCAATCTACACATATTAGATTGAAAACGAACATGTTTACACACATATGTGTTTACTTTTTTATTTTATAAAGAGAAAATTATAAATATAAAAATAAAGATGAATAACTTTTAAAATTTCATTGTATATAATATTTATTTGTTATATAAATAATTTATATTGATTTAATTTTAAAAAATTGTTAACTTAAAAAAATGTTTGAATTTAAGAAAAAAACGATAGATTAATTTAAGAAGTGATGGTTATTTATAAAATGATAACATTAGAAATGGAAATTGTGAGAATTCTTTTTATATATATACTAACATTTACAAAAGCGTTGTCGCACACCTATTTTTTTAAAAAGAATAAAAAATGTGAGAATAGAGATTATTTTTATATATAGGTATGGATATATAATATAATAAAGAATATCTTCACATGAATATATCAATAAAAGAATAAAAATATAAATTAAAAGCACAAAAATATAAATTAAAACAAACAAGAAATTTAACATAATTTAACATGCAAGCCTCACGTCCTTAAATACTTAACAAAAGTATTATTATTCAATTAACACAACTGCAAAAGTCTCATATACACTCAAGAAATTAATTAAGTCAGAAATGATAATTCTGAAAATAACTATTTATTTTTATAATATTTTTTCCCGTTATCGTCTTTATATTATTCAGTATGAAATTTTGATGAATATCGTTCGGGAAGCAACAATGTCAATCATAATTGTGGTCATGTACGTTACTTCTGCATAATTTTTTACAGTAATTTTGTCGACTACAAATTTTAGCTATCTAATATCCATCAAAAGAAGACATTCCTAGGAGTGTTGTTTTATCTCTTAGTCTCTTTTTACAGTGTATTTTTCTACATTCATTATCAAGAAACCATGATGACTTTCGGTTTTTTCAATCTACAAGAAATCAAAGTGAAAACAAATGTGTTATACACATAAATAATTACTACTTTTCTATAAAAAGAAAATATTATAATTTTAAAAAATATGAATAATTTTTAAAATTTAATTGTAAATAATATTTATTTGTTATATAGATCATTTACATTTATTGAATTTTAAAATATTGTTAAATTAAGAAAACCATTTAAATTAAAAAAAATGGTTATATATAGGTATAGAATGATTTAGAAGATTAAAGCGTAAAATTGAAAATGAAATTGTGGAACACCCAAATGAAGAATTTCTTTATATATACTAGATTTCACAGGTGATGTCCGTATTTTATAAAAAAAAAAAGAAACTTGTGATAGTTTGATAGAAAATATTATAGAGTAACAGTTATTTTTTTTTTAAATCACTTAACAATTATATATTTTTTGAAATCTGTTAATAATTATATTATAAAGGGTATAGCATAAAGGGTATAGCAGAAATAAAAATTGTGTACACAAAAAAAAATATGAACAAAACTGCAGTCCCGTCAATGACAACAACTGCTCAAATTCCCGCATAATCAAGAGATATATTGAGTTGTGGTAACAATTCTAAAATCAACTATTTATTTTTATAATTTTTTTTGCTGTTATCTTCTTCGTATCTAAGATATTGTTTGATTTGGAACATGTACTTCGTCACATATTTGTCCTTGAAAAATATATCAAAGAATAGAAAAAGAAAAATATATTTAAATTGTCTTAAGCCACAACTTTAAAATAATCTAAAATTATTGGGTATAGTAAGAACAAATAGTGTTGTAATTGGGTCACGGAAGCACCATTCTTCAAGTTATTGGATTTTAACATTATATCTTTGACTAGCTATAGCAGTATAATGCCCAACTAAGCATCATGGATAGAGTTTTGAAATAATTAGTTATTGCTTATAAAAGATGCAAAAGTATAAGGCAAATATATAATATCTAACATATTTGCTCACTACTCAGCGACAAGTCCAATAGTTCTTATGCCATCTTCGGTCCAAGAATTGGTGTTATTTTTTAAAGTACCTTCATTCTTACCCTTTCTGAAAATTCAGCTTTAGATTAAAACGAAACATATGGGTAATTGGAAAGAGAAAATGGTATAGGGTTGGGTCAAAACCCAATCCGAACTATAAACCATGAAAAAAAAGAAGTTATCGGATAGATTTATATCAAGTAGGTGGAGTTTTCAAAATTATGTTTTGATTTTCCATTTCATATTTTAATTATATTTTTTCTTAAAATGATTACAAGGTTTTGGACATATAAATTTGAATGGACTACACATATTCTCCCTTAAATTTTGTTCTAGTCAAAGTATTGAAGTCCTTATGCTATAACTTTTTCTCTCGCTTATCTCTCTTACATCTTGAAGTCTCGCCTTTCTACCTTTTTATCTCTTCTCTAACCTTCTATATTTCTTTTTTTTTTCATTAAGAATTATATTCCCTTAATACAAAATTTCAAGTTAAATATATTTTTGATTTTTTAACTTTCAATAAAAATTAGAAATAATTCATTTTTGAAACTTCGACCTAATTTAGTCCTTAAATTCTAGAAATACGTAAATTTAATTATTTTAACTAAATTTTGTTAAGTCTACTTGACATTTTAAATATGTTTACTAATAATATTTTGAGTGAACATGGAAGTAAAAAATTTGTCAAAACGAGATAAATAACTCAAATACTTTCATGAGATATGTTTGTTCTTTGAAGCTTGAAACGTAAGATAAATTTATCAAAATTTGATTAAAAGAACTAAATACACTCATTTGTACGTATAAAGGACTAAATTGATCAAAAATTTTAAAGAATAACTAATTTCAATTTTCACCAAAACTTAAAAAAACAAAAACATATCTGACTCAAACTTTTTATACCCTCCTATTTATTGTGAAGATATACTCAATTATAACTGTTTATGCTAAATCTGAAAAAAAAAAAAAAAAAACTTAGGCCATACAACATTCAATGTACTAAATCTGAAAAAAGGACTTAGGCGATAAAACATTCGATGTATGTATATCCTTTTAATGATAGTATATAGGCTTATCTACAGAAATAAATAGATATAATTATTTTTTTCACTCTAATTATTAGAGATAATGGGATAATGACATTGTTAGCAAAATTTCTTATTTTAAATGAATTCCAAATTAGTATCTAAATTTAAATATTATCGATCTTTTGTATTTGTTTAAAGATAGAAAATTGTTACCTACGGAAAATATGACGAAAACCTTACAAAATGGACCTAACAAAATTCTTCGAAAATGAGTTTACCCTCATTAACCTTAGTCTTTCAGACCATAAGACTACATGAGCTCAACAAAACCCTTTGAAAATGGCCTACCACACAAATTCTTTAAGTTATAGAAAAGTTAATTTTTTTTTTTTTCTGTAAAATTACGATTTAGTTCAATTTATGTTGAAACCGTGTGAAACCACACTCAATCTGCAGCAAAAATCGATACCTGATGAATCCAAAAATACAATGGAGTAGTTACCATCTTTTCTACAAACCTATAAGCTTATAAAATTCAAACTTTGATCACCCACAACTTCTGCTCGCTCTAAGAAAACTGTGGCCCCATTTAAATTTCAATAATTAAAGCAGACAAAGTTATAGAATTGTGCAAAACAATTTTACTTAAATTATAAGGTACAATTTTACATTTTTAAAATTAAACACTAGTACAAAATATAGTTTTTACCTCGTCTAATATGTTTCGGTTATAAAAAATCGAAGCATATAATGGCGCGGTGGTATTTTTGCAATTCTATTCAACTTTTATATCTCGGTTCGCAAAACATCCGAAACAAAACATCAAAAACTTTCCATTTGGCTTCGGGTGATAGAGGACCGGTGCCAAAAACCAATGATATGCTCGGTTATTAAATAAATCGAGACCCTATTTTATATAGGGTTGAAAACGCGGACCTTTTTCTTTTTCTTCTTCCCCGCCCCTCTCAATTTCTCTCTGAAACTTCATTTCTCTCTTCTCTCTCCCTGCAACTCTAACTATTCCACGCTGCACCTCCACGCTATTGGAGAAGGTTTCCCAATTGGTTTTTCTCAACTCGGTCGCGCTTTGTTTCGCCTTTGCAGTTCTTCACGTGCTCAAGTTTTTTTCTTTTCTCTTTCGCAGATTCCGACGAAACCCCATCTTCTGGCTCTGAAGAAAAACCTGAGTACTCACTCGTTCTCTCTCATATGCTCTCTCTCACGTGCATTGCTTCTAGGCCTCTGTGTTTCTTCCTTTGAATTTGAACTTTTGTGTTACGAGATTGATGGGTTTGCTTTGACGGTGTAGAGGGGTGATACTTGTTTCGCGAGTGTAGCGGCAAGAGGAGAGCGTGAGGCCAAGGTGGGTGTGGGCGTAGAAGATCAATGGTGTCATTGATTCTGATAAGACATAAGCATCGAAGTAGGAGTTTTCGACGGCTGAAACCACCGTGCATTGAACCTCTTGCAGCGTTAAGGGTTTTGTTGAACTTGGTTGAGGGTCTCCATGAATCTGCTGCAATCCCATTTCACAAGAAAGGTTTGAGGGTCTCCAACGCGCTGCAGCGCTGCGTAGAACAGGCCTCGGTTCAGGCGTGACCCGAGGCAGAAAAACACTTTACCAAAAGCCATCCCTTTTGGCCTCGCCCCAATATGCCTCGGTTCTGGAACCGGGGCAGAATATAAAAAACAACCGGGGCCAAAAGCCCTTACTATACTAGTGAAGTTTATAATTCTGTACTTTCATATTTTATTAACTCGTACTAATTATTCATATATCTTTTTCTTTTTTAAAAAACAAAACATCTTTCTTAAATGTTATCTAAATATACCATATATTTGTTATACATAAAATACTTGTTAGCATTCAATTAACCTTGTTTACATAGTATTTCGAACCTCATCACATACATATTGCGTTGCTTACGCTACTGAGAAAATTTTCTGAAATTAACCTCTGTGTAGTTATTACGTTTCTTACATCTTTGTTATGAATTACTATAACACTTTAATAATGCGTTAGTTACGTTACAACTATAGTATGGAACTGCAGAAATACACGAAACCTTTTCACTATCACTAGACCCCATTGAAAGAAGAGATAAGGCCATCAAATTACTCATAAATGATATGTTAAAAATATATGACAAACTTTGAACAATACCATATACGGAACGGATTCAATGACTTTTTAAGTAATTTTTCTTGTGTTGAATTATCAACTTCAGTCCTTCACAAAAATTAAAAGAAACCGGTTAAAAATTGAACAAAATTGCGTGACTTTTCGGAGAAAAAAATCACTGAATCCGTTCCCTACCCTATACATACACAATACACAATGATAAGACAGTAACAATGAGCCAAATTAGGAAGGGAACTATTATAAAAGTAAAAATAATTGATGACAGGGAACAGCATCAAAGATGCAAATCCTTGTGTGTCCTTTAGGGTACATTAAAGAAAATAAAATGAACCAAGGCAAACGGAACACGGCATTTCTTCTTCATTACTAATATGTCAACAACGTACCAAGTTTAAATTCTTCCACTAGGTGCCTATTTCGTTTTCTACTCCCTTAACAGCTTGCTGCAACATACAACAAAAGAAAGTTTCATCTTTCAGCTTTGAGTAAAAAATATATGGTAGGTAGAGGAAAAGAACAACACATGTTGGATGCATTGCACAAGAATTAACTGATTTGTGGTGAACATCACCTGAAAGCATGACAAGGCATATTGCACATCACTTGCCGATATTTGGTGGTGGAGAACAACTCTCAATCTGAAATCAACAGACACTGTCATTGACCTCTTGCCATATTCACAGAATGGAATTGTTATCTGATATGAACTAATTACTTCACGTATACAAAGAGAAGTAAGCAGAAAGAAACATAAGTTTAGGACATCAATAATGTTTTTAGCAAACGTGGCTCCTGTTCCCAAAGTCCACCAAAAATGTTTTTCAGAACAAACATTTTCCTTTTTTATAAAAGAAAAAGTCATATGCATTGCATGTCATGATATTCACGTTTTTTCATTGACCTGGTAACAAAAGGAAAATACAACAGATGCACACAGTCAAAATTGAAAGTATTGCAAAATAAGAGTGAATTTTAAACTTGGTGAAAAGGTCCCGTTATAAAAATATTCTAAACTGATGTACAACAAGTTTCTCCAACATTTGGATAAACATGTCAAATCGACTCAAGACACTCAAGACATATTATGCTTATAAAAAAGTAGAAAAGATCAACATGCTGATTCACTGATTACGTTGGGGTACACAAATAAAGAGATATTAGTCAACAAAAATAACAATTGAAACATGAATTTTGAAGGATGCGAGGTTTATGTCATAGTGCATTAAACTTCAGAAAGAACTCATAGTACTACTGACTTGACTTGACTTCATTGTAAAGTTTGCAATCATTTCAATAATTTATAACAGGCTGAACGTTCTTGAGAGGAAACAAGACCTGGATGAGCTCTCCTGCATCACAAGGATACCACGTTCTTCCAAGTACTTGCGTATTTTTTCTGCCCCAGTCCGTATACCATCTTCAATGTCAATGAATACCTAATATCAGAAAGAAAAACTCAGCGGTTCCTTAAGGGATATCTACAAAATTATAGTTATGTTGTTTTCACTTGGCATTCTAGGCTCAGTATTGGGACAGAAATTAAGAAATAAAACGTAAACAAGACAGAGTGCACTATCAAAACACAAATAAACAGAGCAACAATGAAGTTTCATCATATAAACAAGTTACACTGCACTAGATTCTAAATACTCACTATATTAGTCTCCCCAGCAAAGGTATCCACTCTCAGTCCTTTAAGTTCCCTCAATCCATCTGAAAGGAGAAAGTTATAGTACAATAGTAAGTTTAAGAGAAAATGGTTTCGAAGAGTTTAAGAAAATTAGAATTCATGAAACAGATCAGGACTCCACATGGAGTCATCTAAAACTGTGACATTTACCAGCTAAAAGTCTAGCTTTCTTGTGATCATTTTCTAGCTTTCCAATATTTTCCTGCAAGGCAACAAGTGCTGCAGCACAAATGATGCCAATCTGTCTCATTCCACCTCCTAAGGTTTTCCGGAGTCGTCTAGCCTGCAAAAAAAAAAATAGATAAACAAGACTTGAACATCTTCTGTAAGAACCTACCTACAATTAATTTCCCTCTAAAAGTATAAAACTACCTTGGCAATAAAATTCTTGGAGCCAACAATAACAGATCCAACTGGAGCACCTATACCTTTAGATAGGCAAACCTAATTCATATTTTCAAAGAAATAAAGTCAGTTTGCTTTACTATTATTCAATGGTGTATTATAGACGCAACAAATTCATATGAAACAGGCCATAAAATCAGTCCTCTGGAACTTTCCTCAATAAATTAGATAAAGGCAAAACTTCAAAAGGCCAAGAAAATATAATGAATTGTAGGCAAACAGGAAAAAAGAACAGAAAGCATACGGAAACTGAATCAGCTGCTTGGACAAGCCTATCCACCGGAACACCAAGTGCCTGAAAAGCCAAACTTTTCAGTTATAAATTATAATGCGTATGTTAGCAGGAAGGAGAAACAAAAAGCAAACAGGAAGCTAAAGACTAAAAGGTAGAGATATAATTAAAGGCAACTGTCAATGAGAAAAGTAATAACATTATCGGTTTATCTCACTTCATACTAAACAAATGTAGAAGTCACATCTAATCATTCAAATGGTAAACAACTTTTCTTTCAAATTGATTTGACTATAAATTCACATTGTCATATTCCTTCTTCTATCTCTGAAAGTAATTTTACACGTATAAATAAATTATGACCAACCCTCCGTGTTAGGATGGCAGATAGGAAAGTCACTACAGGATTCTCCCCAATACAACTTGCCCATGATTATAATAAATACTTTTAGGAGAACATAAGAAACGAATGTTCTTACAACTGATGCGTTAAAAATACGGGCTCCATCAATGTGAAGCTTCAGTCCGTGCCTCTTAGCTAAATCCCCAACTCTGTCTGTATATTCAACTGAGAGGCATCTGCCACCAGAGCTGCATTCAGGTAAATGTGAGCCATAATGTGTATATGGTTTTGAATCAATTATCCGCAGAAAGGAACATTTAAAATCCAATGAAAAACTAGCAAATTCCCTGGGCCTGAACTAGTACCTATGTGGCAACCATAACCAACAACAGTGTGCAGAGCAATAAGTGTCTGTAAACAAAGAGCAAATCTACAACACACAATTTGGATGGTTAAACTAAGTTCTTAAATGCTTACTTTGCGTGAGTATTTTCCAAACAAATAAGCCTGGTGGTTGGATACAGTAACTCCCCCCTTGGGTCCCTGATAGCAGCCTCAATCAAATCAATGTCCATGGTTCCATCATCGTTATTCTTCACTGGTCTTGGATGCACCCCTCCAATAGTTGCAATGCCGCCGTTCTCATAAATATAGATATGGCAATTGTCTCCCAGAATAACTTCACTTCCCCTAACATCACAATGGACAAGTACACATATAAGGTTCCCCATAGTGCCGGATGGAACAAAAAGAGCAGCTTCCTTGCCCATTGTCTTTGCCATCTCTGCTTCTAAGCGAAAAGCAGTAGGGTCATTGCCTAGAACATCGTCATCAACTTCAGCACTTGCCATGGCAGCCCGCATGGCTTCCGTTGGCTTCGTAACTGTGTCTGACCGAAGATCCACGATTCTGGTTACCATCTTCTCCTCAACTAAAATAAAACAAGCCAAACGTCGAAAAGTCGATCATTTTCCCTCTCTCACCATTTCCATTTTGTACAAATCCAATCTCAAAACAATTAATCACCAATTTTAAACAAATGAATTTCTCTGCCACCACTATTATCACTATTATTGTATTCAAATTCACTACTCGAGAATACTGTAAAAATTATCGCGACACAAAACAGTATCGTAGTCTCGTAATTTACACATCATGTATTTTCGATTATAATTCACAAAACTCCACCAATAACAAAGTACAGACAGAAGCACAAATACACGTATCAGTGTAATCTCCGCAATCCACGTTAGATGTAATTTAAAAATTCCCAGAATTTAGGAGTCTAATTGAACAATTCTTTCGACACATAACAAAACACGTACAAACAAGAAATTACCGCCGAAAATTATCCGTAAAATGAGAGGAGGGATGATAATCTTGAAACAGTCTCCACTCTCCACAAAATTTTAGAAATATAACAACACAGATATCACGAAATATAATTATACAACATTACATACTAGACGGTTCTGGAAGACAAAATATCGTCGAATTTCCTATTTTGGGAAAGCAAACAGTATTCATAAAATAATACCATCAATGATAGAAAACAAAATGCAAAATACACTGCAAGATAAGAAACGGTGAAGAAAAAAACACATATAAAAAGACGCAACTGCTGCAAAGGACAGGACACATGCAAGAGCAAGGCAACCCGTGAACCTTCTTTTTGTTATCTTTCTAAGACAACTGTACCGTCATTAACAGAAGTAAAAGCAAGATCAGCGGACAGAAAAAATGTGCACAGCATCATTATTCTTAACATTTGGTTTTAGTGGTTGAGAAAGGAACAAGAAGAAAAACGTGTTTGTACGATGAATTTTGAGTTTAGAAGAGTTAATCCAATTTACCAGATAAAGGTTCAAGAAGATCGCAGGCAACCCTAGCTCTGGCTCACTCTGAGTCCAGGTGAAGTGCATGCAGTGCGAGAAACCAACGCTTTTTGCGAGTTCCATGGGAAGGGTGGTTATACTTATATATAGAGACAGTAGTTACAAATTAGTGTAGGTGGAATCAGAAAATTAATTAATATACAGAGACATATAAATAATGGAAAATCCACCTTTTATCAGTAAGTTTATTATTTTAAAATTCTGAAGGAAAGAAAATCTCAAATTTTTTTGCATGGAAAATTATGAAAAGACTTATACCAGTTTTTATACTGTACTCTACTCTATTAATTAATAATTTTGATTTCGTTATTTATTATTTTCTGACAGAGGATGTTTTTCTAACAATGTTATTCCTGCCATCTGTTTGATATTATCCCATTGGAAAAAGGTTCTTTTTTTGGGAACACTCATCTTAACCATTATTCAAAAATGCTGTACATGCTGGCATTGACTCACCTCTACACTTCACAAGTTCTCATCTTCTTCCTTAGCATTAAAATATCAGATTCATGGAAAAAACACTTTTTCAAAAGCATTTTCTCCTCAACTTTTATGCACACTTCATTGTAGTTTCTGTCTTTTGCTTATCACAAAATAACTTCATTGGCTCATAATATAATTTTTTTTTTTTACATTATTACTTTCCTTATCTTTTAGAAAAGTGCTGTCCAACATCACTGGTTCCTTTTAAAAGAGGCAAAGGCAAATCCATTCATTGGCATGCCTTATACTCAATTTTTTTAAAACCAATTTTTAACTTAATCTATTTTTTTAATTATAGTTTAGTATTTATTTGTTTTCTGGGATCTCCTTTGCAAATGTCTTATCTATCCCTGTGTGGCTGAGCAGCCTGTTAGGTGTGCAATTTTGGCGGCTAGGGTGTGTTTGAACTTTAATGATACACGAAATCAATTTTTGCTTTCCATCGAACACATTCACACTATTATTAAATATAATTAAATAATTCACCTCGAATTCATCTAACTTAAAAGTTATGACGTTATTTCTTTGTAGAAAAATGTTTTTATGGTATAAGTTGACAATCAGTATTTTGATATTAAAAAAGTTAATTTTGTATTTTTAAAGGAAAAAAAATTAAAGTTAAAACAATAAATGTAAAATGTGTTTAAAAATTATTTGATGTAAAAATAATAGTATCACTTAAAAATGAAATTAAAACACATTAATACCTTTTCATATATAACTGCTCTATAACAATTTAATACTTCGCGGTTTAAAATTATTAAGGTTGTTATTTTTATTTCTTAAAATTAACTAGTATTTTGGGTCTCAATAAATACTCATTTTTTATTGCCTAATTTCTCCTCAAATAAAACACATTAGTAGTAATATTTATATCAGATAAAAGCTAATGTATTTATTTAAAAGAAACGTTGAAGATAGAGTTTGTATGATTTAGTTAATGATGGTATCATAGACGAGGACCTTATGATACCTCAATAAATTTACTTTCGTGAAATAAGGAAAAAAAATCTTATATTTAATAATTTATCATTATGGTTATTTTTTAAATAGAGGAAATAAAACTAAGGTAACTTGATATATGAAAGACAGTAAAATTTAATTAATTTTTTTCATTACATAATATAGTTGATAATTTTCATATATGAAATGTATTTAATTGAGGTCATAAATTTATAGTAATATATAAATTAATGTTTGAAAGTTTGTACTAAATAGTATATAGTGATGACCTTCATTTAGTGTTTAAATCATATGAAATCATCAAGTGATAAAAAAATTAGAAGAAAGTTTATTGCATATGTGAAATACGATGGATTCCAAATGTTGACGGACTTGAACTCACTCTTATTTCGTGAATTTGAATTTGCATATAGTAGTGATTAAATGGTTCAAGTGTTTATATATTTGACTTAAATATATCTATAGGAAGATAACACTAGATGGTCATGAATACCAGTCTAACTCAAATTCTTAAAAAAGTGATATTTTTGTACAATTCAACTTCACAAAATCGACTTGTAAAAGATAAGGTTTGCACCTCCTTATATTATAATACTCCAACTATTACATAAATAATTATTATCTAATTATAAATTGGGAGTAATTTCTTTTTCATAAATAAGATTTTCTTAGAGAGAATGTTAATCATAACATCATGTATATATATACATGTGCATGTATTATGTGTTTTGTATGTATGTATGCATGTATGTCAACATTTTCCAATTTTTTTTTAACTATTTAGAGTATATTGCAAGAAAATGTAAATTTTTGTACAATATTAAGAGTTAGAATAGATGACTATTTGTAACATCCCTGGCTACCCCTCCTCGGATCCCAGAGACTGTCAGGTTACTACAGCCCAATGCACCCGAACCCATCACCCTTCTCCGTCCCTATCAACATCTTAAAGAATGTATCCAAAGCAATTATTACTAAGCATTATATTCGTATAAAATGTACATATGAATAAAAAACATGAAAATAAAGAGGTTTTTGTAAATTTTAAATATCAATATTAACAATTTTAACAAACAATACAAACCAATGCGACTTTAGGATTGGACCTATAACAATAAGACTCAATCTCATTTCCTCATACTTGTGGATCTTCCGCTAATTTATTATGAAGATAAAAAATTACTTAGGAAGTAAATACATAATAGAGTATTTTCATTAAAAACATTGGTTTAATAATAATTATTTTTATTGATAATATTAATCATTTACTGATCCAAAAAAAGAGATGTATTATGTTGAGGAGGTATTGGCACAAGTTAGTATATCAATATTCGATTCCAATTAATGTGTTATTATAACTTATTCATATATTCACTTACTTTGTAATTACTTTCTTAAACCTCACCATGGACCCTGTATTTCATCTCATTATCTAACAAACAACGACTTCCCAAACATAAACACTCATACGTTAATCTTAGTCTAGTTTCATCTCATTGCAACAAAACCTATGTTCTTTCTCATTATTTTTTTTTTATATTTTCAACAATCACATAACGTGAAAACTATTAAGATATTTCATAATTTCCTTTACCAATAATTTATACATTATCAAATCATATAAACAAAAGTATAAAATGAAAATAAAGTATACATATAACTTTCTTTTATCTAAGTTCATTGAATAAAAAAATATTTACTTTTACTTTGTTTTTATTATCAATTTATGTATTTTTTGAATTATAAAAAAATGTTTAAAATAATAATAAAAACTAACATAAAATAAGAATTAGAACAATAACTTCAAATAGATTAAGTATATATGGGTTAATATATCACATATAAATAAAATGACAAAAACATAAAACTATTACATAACTAAAGATAAATTGAATTGTAAAAACCCATTTATTTTAATACTCAAATTTAGTTGTCTCAGTTTTTATAAAAACACAAAATCTCTCTTTCCCTCTACACCAATCTCACTCTCCCCTTCCAATCAATCTTGTTCCTTCACCTTTCTCATATGATCCTCGTCTTTTCGTAAATCAAAGTTCATATTTGAGATTGTGACAGAGTCCTCTTAAAGTCTACCCGAATAATTTTCTCATCCATGTACGTTGTGATGAACCTTGTAGCACGAAAATAAAGAGGAGAAGGTTCAGGGCTGCAACGAAAATGGAGTGAAATGAAAGAGTGGATTCAAGCTTGGAGGCTCTTGGGCTTGTTGATGCATTTGGGCTTAGGCTTGTTGGGATTGCATCAAGTTGGAAATCTCACATTTTCTCTTTCAGTTTGGCGGTTCTTGCATGCAAGGTTCTTGAATGCATGTGGTTATTGTGGCTTTGATTCTACTTTAATTTTGAGGAGAGCCTCATTCCTCTCTATTTTCCTTTGTTTTGGCTTATTTAGGTTGAATTGGAGTTTTGGTGCTCGAATTATCTTGGGGTTTTCTTCGTTTCAATCTTGCTTTACACTAATGGTAAGGGAAGCTAGCTTAAATCTTGAAATTTTATGAGTGTTTGTGATTTTTAGTACTTTGCTTGTATTGGTTGATTTGATGTGGTGTGAGTATGACTACAAGTATTCTGTTTGGTTGGATTGATAATGATCTGTAAATTTTGTATGTGACTCTGATTGAACTAAAGAAATTATCTTTGTGAGGCTTCAATTTAAGTAATGTGACATTTGTTGAGATGGCGTCAGGCCGCACTAATGGGGCAATGGGCGCCAGTTTTGGAAACTCAAAAGAGAAGCCATTGCACATGTGGCGTTAGGCACCACCCTCTCACTGTCAGGTGTTAGCTTGATAGTGGTTCACTATCTTGCTAACATTAGGCGCTACCCATATTTTCAACATTGCGTCCTCTTGGTAAAATGAATATTCCAGCTTCGTTAACCGTCGAATCGAGCTGAAATTTTGGCAGCTAATTTTAGACATATGATTCTTTACTTTAATAAGTGAGATCTTTGTTTTAAAGTTTGTGGTTAGAGAAATTATTTTCACCATTTTGATGTACTTTAAGGATGTATATGATTGTGAAAATAATTAATTGTGGTAAAAGTATATTGTGAAACTATGATGATGATGAGTTTTGTTAATGTGTACGAGCATCGTATGTGTTTAACACAATTTCATGGATCTCATGGGCAGTGGCAGACCTTAAAAGGTCCGTAGGGAGGCCATGCCCCCCCTCCCAAGATTTTCTAAATTTTTTAAAATTTTTTAGATTGATTTTTTATTTTTTTTTATAAAATATAATATTTAATATTAATAAAAAAAAAATTAAACATAATAAAGAATTATAAAATTTATTAAAATATTTTTTTTTTGTCTCTCATTTTAAGTTTTTCACATATTGTATTCATTTATTACTTTTGCATCTCTTATGCTTTTTGTTTTAAAAAAGAAATAGAAAGTTAGACATAAATTCATTATCTCAGTTCTCAGTTCTCATCCGTTCTCTTTTAAGATAAAAAAAAAGGTAACTCTTTCCTTTTTATTGATAAAAAAATATTAATTTGATATTTAATTTTTTTTTTCATCTTATGAGTTTTTTTGTATATTTACTTTTTATGAATATAAAAAGAAAATAACCATTTTTGAATTGTGACTTGATTATCATATTCTTTTAGTAATTACGTTTCTCAATTTTTAATTAGATTTTTGATAAATTAATTTTTGTCTTAATTTTTTTTATATAGATATATTGATGAAAAATAAAATAATAGATTTTTTTAAGTAATAAGAGAAGATATTAAGCTGGTTAATATAATTAATATTTCATTAATGAAACTGAAAATATTAGTTAATTTCTAAAAATATTGAAAATTAAAACTGTATTAATTGGACTGATACAAATATAAGTTATAGCAGATGTAACATATCTAGCGTAGAGATTTCCCTAAACAAAACCTAACAAAAGCATCGTATAAAATCATATTTCATGTATTTTTTTGCGGTAAATTTTATTAATTTATTAACTTTAAATATACTTACATGCAATGATTACATATATGAATATATATAAATATTTAAGGATGAAATTTAATTTTGCTATCTACACACATAGAGGTGTTAATATATTTTTTAAAAAAGATTATTAGCTAGACGAATATTATAATATCTTTACCCGAGTTATCAATTACCATATATGTAGGATTTTGTTTACCTATAGTATAGTTTTTACGCATATTGAGTGTAGTGTTGTTAGAATATAGAATGTTTTTAATACATACACCAATAAATGCATTAAGTTAGTGGGTCTAGTGATGTTGTTAGGATAAGTACGGGAGGGACTTTCCAACTTACCATTAAAACTTTGTCATTTTTTTTAACTAATATAGTTTACCTAATCCTCACCAAAACTTAAATAAAACTTTGTTTTTTTAAATACAACTAGGGTATGGAATATTTAAATAATGTGATTATTTATATCTAAAAAAGTATTTTATAATTTATCAAGACAAAATGGAAGAAAAAATTAAATATTTTTTTAAGAAGTATATGGTTAAGTAAAATGAAAATAATATATATATATATGTCTGTTAATTATAAAAAATATTTATAGAAAAATTCTAATTCTAAGAGATAACAACTACAAAAAGAAAAGACGACAAGATAAAATAAAATTACATTGAATAAGAGTAATTGCGACTTTGAAAAGGCTAAAGTAAAATAAAAATTTGATAATTAAAGATAAAGTGAAAGAAAAAAAGTAAGAAAATAGGAGAGATAGATCAAGAGAGATGGGGAAACAGGGAGGGAGTAAGTGTGATAATTTGGAATTAAAGGTTTTAAGAATGAGGTAAGAGGAAGTGATGTTTGAACTTTTTTTTATTAATAGAGTTAGTGTTTTTTTGATTTTTTATTTATTTTGAAATATATATTATTTATTTTAACTTTATATTTTTATTTAATTTTTTTATAGTTACGATTCTCTTTTGTTTTAGTTATGTATCTATAATTATGTATATCTTTTGTTTTAGTTATGTATCTATAATTATGTATATAGAGGATTTTTTTTTTCCATATTTCAAAATAATAATTTTACCCTTTAACATATAATTATTTATTACATTTTTTAAGATTGACTATAACTTTTACAAATTTTTATAAAAAATCGTCTATTTTTGCTTCTCTTCTTTTTCTTTATTTATCAATAGTTATTCTCTAATCTTTTCTGATATATTTCACTTTATTTTTAAAAAATATAATTTTATTTTGTATATTAACTTAAAAATATTATATTATCATCACCTACTAATATAATATCATGCATATTTAAAAAATACGTACACAGAGACGCGACAGCGCCTATGTGTACGCTAGTGTTATTTAACTTACTTTTCATTGCACATTAATCCTTGCTATTTATTTATGGGTTAAATATGTTTTTTGTCCATCAACTTTTAGTGAAAATTAGAATTAGTCTATCTTCAAAACTTTGGTCCAATTTAGTCTCCAAACTTTAAAATTATGTGGATTTAGTCCTTTTCAACAAATTTTGTTAAGTTTATTTAAGATTTCAAATGCATTTTATGATAGCATTTGAGTTGTTTACATCATCAAATAAACTTAAAATAATTTGGTTATAAGGACTAAATTCACGCAATTATAAAGTTAGAGGACTAAATTGGACTAAAATTTTGGAGAGGGACTAATTCCAATTTTCACTAAAGGTTGAGGGTTGAGGACCAACAACATATTTAACCCTTTATTTATCATCATATCATTTAGTTTATCTTTAATTATACAATATATATATATATATATATATATATATATTTTTAATTTATGTTTAATTAGTTATATTTACTAAATTTATAATTATGTCATTTAATTTATCTATAACACTAATCTTCTTCATTAAATTTATTATTATGTTATTTATGTAACATTTCATTTTGAGTAGTATAAAACTATTAAAATAAAATATTTCATAATAATATTCAAGGCAGATTAATAAAATAAAACGTATATAAATATAGTTTTTTAATAGTAAACTATAAAAATATATAATTTATATAACAATGTCAAACCTACAAAAAAATATTCTTATATCAAACATACTAACCACTTATATATTCGCTGCAATATCACAACTTTAACTATGAACTTCTCATCTTTCAGAGGTGCCTATAAACTTGCATCTTCGTATGCTCACACAAGAATGGTGACCAGCGCACAAAAAGAAAATAACACAAGATCACAAATTGCAAAGCTAAGCTAATATACAAAAGAGTTATCTTAAGACCATTTAAATCATATAAATTATAAGCCATACATAGACAAACTACAATAATCCACATAATTGCACACAGACAAATGACACCAAACTCAATTGTCTAGATACATGCATTTGGAATCAGATTCACTAGAGACTTGCACTTGTGGTGGTCTTTATTGTTCTTCAGGACCGTTACCAATGAGTTTCACCATATCACACACAAGGTTAATCCATCATTATCTAAGACTATTATTCTGCCATAGGCTAGAACCTCCTCTTGCTCTCACAACATGATCTATTCTACTCTATTTGAGTGTGAATGATTATTAGAGTTTCAGGATGTCACCTTATTTAAATCCATTATCCAATGCATACACTAAAATAATTCCACAATAGAATCTACCTATGAGGAGTGACGAATCTTGAAAAAAAAGTTTGAAAGTGCCAAAATAATATACTCAAATTTTATATATTTAATTATTATTACTAATATAAAAAAAGTATATATAATTTAGTATTGAAATCCTTGTATGTTTTTCTTTAAAAAAATTATAGTTTTGAAATTGAATTTAATATGAAATTTATTTTAAATAAGTTTTTCTAATTTCATCTCTTTCCCTGGATATTCTCTAGTTGAGAACGTTTTTCTTATAATAAATTTCAAATAATTAATATGAAATATTCTGCCTACAATTTAAAAGAATTAATATAAAACTTTCCACTTATAATTCTTTGAATGTTAAAAATTGGTTCTCTAATTCAACAATTGAATTGCAAATATTATGCTTAAAAATAGGTGAGAAAGTAAATTTATTTTCTTTTTATCTTTCAAATAAACTGCATCGATAGATAAAATTACTATATTTATTAAAGGAGTGTTATTCCAACAAGATTGTTAATAGCTAACATAATTTATATGTTTACATTTTGTTCACACAATTATTTACATTTCATAGAAATACCAAATAAACACAACAAATAATCTCCAGAAACTTCTATATCTGTATCTCCTCTCTCTCTCCTCGGGATAAACAGTAACACTGTTGAGGAGACTTTGGTTTAAATACTCGTTTAAATTCAAAATGAGTTTATCATTTCAAAATTATACAGATAATAATAAAAGTCAGCTTTACATTATATTTATGAATTTTTAAATTAATTATAAAATATTCCTTCTAATTTATATACTAATAAATAAAAAATATCGTTGAGGAGCAAGTTAATGTGAATTAGAAAGAAAAATTATGCCACCATTGTGTACCTATGCCAAAGAATAACTTATGTAACAAATAGTACGCAATGAGAACCAGAAATCTAGTTCATTTAATTCATTGATATAAATACCGTAACATTCTTCAAAAATAAGATGACAATATCGAAAAAAAAAATTATATTATGATTCTTATATTTTAATATCTTTTATATTTTCTGATATGATTCAGAATAAATTATTCATTCTTATAAGAAAAACAGTAATATATTAATTAATGATTTACGATGAATTACAAAAAAAAAAAAAAAAGAATTCACAGTGTCGTCTTCTAAAAGATAACACAGGCATCATCTCAAAATGCTCATACAATTTATCATGCCATGACAAGTTCCAAACTACAACTAGGGATCATTACAAAAT
>Ga0209589_1004010_pt1 | contig 25593 bp, 11 predicted proteins | sample CowpeawhiteBW_FD_187525 | JGI IMG/M metagenome (GOLD analysis project Ga0209589, IMG submission 187525) | Root nodule microbial communities of legume samples collected from California USA - Cow pea white BW (SPAdes) (version 2) | ecosystem: Host-associated > Plants > Roots > Nodule | place: USA...
TTTTCCTTTGTGTGATTCCTTCCAATAGTCTCCAAATTGTTTATAAGACACACATTTGTTAATTTTTTAATATTTTTATTTTTTGTTTATTTTCATCATGTAGAATACTATTTCGATAAATTTTATCTAATTATTTTTTATTTTCTAACTCATTACATTCATACTTTAATTTTTTCACTATAGTTGTATAAATAATTTTTATTTACTACAATATAAAAATTTAATGTAATTGCCATGAATATTTTTTTACCACCATCCAACATATATTGTGGTTCAAAAGATACAAGATCTATGCTAAAATTTTATTATTATGTTTATTATTTGTTCTTTGCGTCATTTTGATCAAGTAATGTATTATAACTTTTATTAGTGTGTAAAAAATAGATTCATTATAATTTAAAAAATTGAAGTAAACAAACATTTAAAATATATTTTAATTTAAATATTTTTTTCTTTTATATTTTTTAAAAAATATTCTTAAAATTTATCAACTAGGTTTCATTAATGTTTGCAAATTTAATAAATATTTTGGTTCTCATCAAATTTTATTTGATATTATAATCATCAAATCAGATTATTTAATTTTAAAGCAAATCATAAACCTAAAAAAAATGCAATTGGCATGTTTATTATTAAATAGACATATCAGGATTTAGAAATGAAATGGACCATTATACGCAAATTAAAAACATGTTCAAATTACGAATATCCCACATAAAACATTCAATTTCTATAATAACTAAGTGAATCCTACACTATTTGGGTTCCATCATGTCATGTAATCATTTAGTTGATTCTCTAAATCAGCTTCATATTAAAAAAGTTGGTGTAATCCAACTCTTAATATCTTTTTCATGTCACTTGGATATATATCCCAGTAATATTATTTATTATTCATTCATTCAGATCTTGCAATTATGCATAGCAATTATTTCATGACCACGCAAATCTCATAGCCATTTGGTGCAATATTTGAATGAATGCAGTATGATTGTACTTACTTCAGTGGACCACAGCTTACATAATTGATCACTAAAAAATATTAACAAATCGACACCTTTGATTTTTTTTCATTAATCAGAATTTTTATTTCACTATGATCTTCTATTTACAAGCTAAATAAGTATATTTGGTAAAAATAAATAAATAGTTTTTCAAATGAATAGCTTTATCTTCAAAATAAACAGAACATAATATTAAAGTTTCGTATCATTGGCAGCGATAAATTTTAAATTTTTTAACCCACACACTCTTTAAAAGAAATTGAAATTTCATAATATTAAAGTTTCGTATCATTGGCAGCAATAAATTTTAAATTTTTTAACCCACACACTCTTTAAAAGAAATTGAAATTTTAACTCAAGGTGAAGATGGACTTTTAATTGCTGTCCTCCCAAAATTTAGTAATTAATAAAATCGATTTTTAATACAAAACAAAAATTGGCAAGTCCCTTTTGCATTTATTTTACTTTAAAATCAACTACCACCAAATACAATCAACTGACAAATTATTCCACTATAACTAATAGTTTAAAAGTGAGTTCTAGTCAAACGGTGAAAGAATATATTTAAAAATACGTACATTTCTTTCATCTCATTTATTTTGGAATTGTTTGTCTGGTTATCATTAATAATCAATCTTGTCATATCATATATTTTAATGAAAAATATGTTTTAAATAATATTTCAATGTGAAATATTAAGTTTTAATAAATATTCCAATGTAAAATATTAAGTTTTAAATAATATTATAGAGATAATTGACGCACCTAAGTTCACTGAGATAATTGATGCACCTAGGTTCACCGAAGATAAGTGTACAAATTCTATTTTAATTTTATTTTATAAGTTAGTTTTATGAAATTCAATTATTTTTAAATTTTACATTTTCAAGATGATATTTATAACATCCCTAGCGCCACCCCCGGCCAGCGGCATGTCAGGTCTGCAGCCCAATACACCCCAACCCAAGATGCTACCAGTTGCGCTGCACAGCTGGTGACATCTCTCCAGTTGGGAGGGTGTTAAAGGTCAGGTTGGGAGTTCGATACCCACTAACAACAATCTGCCTTGCGAAGTGGGGGACACTTGGAGCGAGGAGTTGGGGTGTATTGGGCTGCAAACCTGACATGCCGCTGGGCCGGGGTGGTGCCAGGGATGTTATAATATTAGAGTTCTTAATATCATGGTGGTTCTATAAACCTTTATTTTGAATGATTTTTTTTTTCAAACTTCTTATCTATATTCACTCTTTAATGTTTCTCCTCTTGTTAGTTTTTTTTTTCTCTTCTTTTACCTTTCTAAAAAGAAATATCATATTCATGTCGAACAATATTTAAAGAATTTATCAACTAGTATGTAACACACCAATCCATTGATAACATTGTTTTGGTAGCACACTAGTAATTTATCTACTTGTCTCACTTATCTCTAGATTAATACTATAGTGGAAATAATTACATATATATAATAATAATAATTTTCTCTTTCTATACTAAATTTGTTAATTTGTATTTTATAACTGTCACTATAGTTCAATAACACAAGTTTGTGCCCTTGGTACTACCTAATCCTTTCTATCATGTACTATTGAATCTGAGTTTTATGTTTCTAATTTGTCCTTCTTTGAATTACCTTTTTTGTTCTTTTTGTTTCCATAAATGTTAAGTTGCTCATCTACTTTTTTAAGTCTCAATATAGTCTCGATTTTTTAAAAATTGATGTACTTTGATATGTTTTGAAGCGCAATAAAGATTTTTCATCAAAATTGACATTAGGATTATGTCAATTACACTAACAAATCAAATCATCCTTATTCACAACTTTAATTTTGATGAAAAATTCGATTCAAGAAATTTAACCAAAATGACAAATTTGCATCATGTTTTAATTTATCGAGACCAAATTGAAATAAAAAAAACTGGAGGACCAACTTGATATTTTTAAACGAAAATAGAAACAAAAAAGTAATCTCAAAATTTTTTCATAAATTAGTAAAAATATTGTATTTTACTTTTTTATGATAATAAAAATAATAAAATAATAATAATAATAATAATTATTATTATTAATTATAAAACTAAATATAAATAATTTTTATTATTTTACTATAATTAATAAATGATTGAGTTTAAAAAAAAGAATCAAATAAAAAATAGTTAAATTACACAAATAATCATTTAAAAGATAATATTAATAAAATAATTATTTTTATTTAAAAAATATTTAAAATAAGAAATTGAACAACCCATAAAAAGCCTTTTCCTTATATATAAATATAGATGTATAAAAATTTATTAAAATATCAAATATATAAATTGGGGGCCATGGCCCCTTGTCCCTATGAAGGTCCGCCACTAGCTTTTACTATCTTTATTCATCATAGTCACTATGTTCATCAACAATTTTCGATGATGATTCAAGGGGCATCCAAGATTAAATTATAGAAGATAGTGTGGAGTTTAAAACATTTATTACTTTGGATCGTAAGTTATCAATTAGGAGAATATGTTATTGTTCTGACCGGAATTTGGACCTTGGACCTTCATACAAGTGGTAAGATTCAAGTGGTGGCTTGAATGATCTTAATGATTGGAACATAGGAAAGACCCATTGGAAAATCCTGATGTATGCTATTAAGGGCTGGAACATAGGGGAAGGTCCACCTGCAAAAGACTCTCCAACGCTCAAGTTAGTAAGAGAGTTTTTGATCCTTAAGAGTAAAAGAAAATGAGTATAAGAGAGTGTGTATTCCATGGAGAATACCAAAAGTTTTTATAAGGCCTTTTAGGTCTTGGACCCATGTGATAAAACATGTAATGAGATATTAACCAATATCAATAAAATAACAACTTACTTTAAATAAATAATAACAACAACAATAATAATAATAATAATAATAATAATGTGGCACCTTATCTGATATAACAAATATTCTGTAAATATATGGTATTAAGGAATATAATGACGTAATCAAACTACCGAGATTTAGTCACATATAATGTTAATATATAGATATTTGCACCAACAAATGTATCTCAGAATATCTTTCAATCACTTTAGGTCAGTAACACTAAATGGGTCTTATTGGGCCGTATTACTTAGCATATATATATATATATATATATATACACACACACACACACACACATAGCAATTGACACTAAACTCAATTTTTCAGATACATGCTCTTGACATCAGACTCATTGGAGGTGTGCACCTATGGTGGTTCTCCAACTTTGCAGAGCTTGACCTCAAGGGTTAATCACCCAACCACACATAAGGTAATTCTCCTTCACGCCTATGACAAAAAAAGTCCAATGACTAGGATCTCTTGCAACTCTAACCACATAACATATTCTACTCTACTTGGGTGCGAATAGTTATCACCACACAATCTTTCCCTGAAATTACTTAACCACCATCCTCATACATACTCATAACAACATCTTCACCTCTAATCTACAATAATGAAAGCAATTAAATATGCTTAGCATCAATCACAAGATGTTCAAAAATAGCTAAATCGGAGAAATAAGAAAAAAAGGATATCTGACGCTTAGCATCAGCGCTCAACGTCGATGCTCAATGTCGGCGCTTAGTGGCATCATGTCACCGCTCAACGCCAAACCAGTTGAAAAATCTAGAGCTTAATGGTGGAGTCTAGTGCTCAGCACCCTAGAGCCAAAATCCATCTAGACTTGTAGTGCATAATGGTGCCCAATGCCATTCTGATACCGTTTGACACTAGTTTAGATGACAACAACAAAAATTATGATTTTGGGGAGAAACTTAGACCTATTTACTTGCTCAAATTGGTACTTCTCCTTAGTGAATTGATTCAAAAACAATTTTAAAACATTAAAGCTTGTACCAATTGGACCACTTGTACCAATTTTATCAAACCAACTCAAATTCAAACAACAAAACTGAAACATGAAATCAATCATCCAAATCAAGCATATCATATCAACAATTTGCACCAGGTCAGTTTTCATTAAAAAAAGTCAATATCAATCAAATTTCAACATAGCAAGGACATGCAAAACATAGAAAAATATAAGAATAACCTAAATCAAATAGTCTAGCTTCATTTACCTTGATAAAGCTGCAACAACCCTAAAAGCTAAAACTCCTCCTAACTCGTAGGGTACCCCTTTCTACACATAGAGACAACATCAAAATGACTCGACCATACCAACAAAGACACTAATCAACAGGGATTTCGAGAAAACCCCACAAGAACACATGGAAGTAGAAAACCCCACATGCAAAGCAGATTGAATGGAGGAGATGAGAAAAGGACAAAAAACTAATTTACACCAAAGAAAAAATTGATTGGTTGATATTGATGAACTCACCGCAAGAAGCAATCCTACTGTCTCCGATCTTCGACAAAATGAACAAGGAGTAAGAAAGTTTAGAGAAAAGAAAAAGAACTCTTAAAGAAGGCTTTTTAGAGAGATAAAATGATTTTACGTAATAAGTCTTATTTAAGAATTTTTTATATATATTTAAGTATTTTATTATTAAAATAATAGAATGTCATTATTTCAAAATACTGTGATTCTAAAAGTTCACTTTTCTTCTCACAAACATAATGAACTACACCTAGGTGGACTAGTGATACTGCTCACACTTCTCATCCTTTGCCGCTACACCTCCACCTATAAAGGTCGGGGGACTGGTGTACTGCACCTAGGCGGACTAGTGTACTACACCTAGGCGGACTGGTATATTGCTCCTAGGCGGACTAATAAAACTGCACGGCTAAACCCGCCTACGTATAGCCCCGCGAGCAGTTATCAAATGAATAACCGGACAAGCGTAGGCGGCCTAGGCCGCCTACTTTAGAGGACCATACGACATCCATTGACCAAACTTAGATTATTACAGACAAGACCCCTAATACCAACAATCATCAACTAAGGGCTTGGGCCAAGCCCAGACCCATCTACGACCCAAGCGATGGCCCAGCCCATGACAAGGCCAAACATAATTAATAACTCTATAAATGCGTGTGGACCCCAGGAATTAAAGGTATGCATTCATTAATCCCTTAATCAAGAGATTTGACTTTCTGAGAATATTTTGGCTGACTTGATCGTTGGAATCCTCTCCACAGGTAACCCCTCATGGGTCCAAACCGTGATACCAGCAGATGACATATGCAAGCCAAGGAGGAGCCAGCTCAAGAGATTGCAAATTGAAGTAAGGTAATATTTGTGTCTGACTTCTCTTATTTGTTTCCGCAAGAACACATAATATGTTCCATTAGATGTGATTTTCAATATCGGGGCATATTATAAAGGGAGGAAGATTAATAATAAAGTTATTTGACGACCAATTAAAACTGAAAAGTACATCATTTAAATTTAAGATTTGTGGCTAAATTAATTTAATCATACATCTTAACTATTTTAATATATTAAATATAAATCTGTTGATGCTAATTTTACTCTAGATTATAAAATAACGGATCTACATGGAAGTAACCTAAGTAGTTGATTAAATACTAGTAAGACTATTTCATCCGTCAATCATGTGCTCATTGTCGGTCCACATATGCATATGTGCCGCGTGGTCATTTTGATAATTAGTTACACTATTATTTTCTTTTTACACATAAATATTTGATACTTATTTCTGTGAATTTTCTGCACCTTGGGCACCCAAATCTCAGTTACCATATGTCAAAATAAGAACACAATCAAGTGATACAATTCAAGGATTAAACCGTGTAGATAAGTACCAATACAAGCAAACTACCCACAGAAAAAAAAAATTCTTGGGGATAGAAAATTCAGTGTTTACACTGTGAAGAAACCAAATTGTACACTTCTGAAGCTTTAGCATTCCTCTCTCGTTGTCCTAACCTCAATTGCCACAACAAACATTTAGATTTGTATTATACCGATTTGTACACATAAACTGCTTTTCTTTATTTGCAGGCCAAAAGAAACCTTCCACACAAAACCAAAACTCTCTAACATTACGACATTACACGAGCAATGTGTGTGAAACCCTTCTCTTCTCTATGCCTTGCTTGATTTCTTCTGCACACCTCAGGGTCCTCTCGATGTGGTACCCTCCTCCAATGCTGACTTCCCTTTCTAAATGGCAGCAATAGCTCTCAAAAACACTCACATTTACATGCAATTTGAAATCCATCAAGAAAAGGAATTCCAGTTCCAGCTTGTTCAGCTCTTCAGTTGTTAACCCACCAACTTTTCCAAAGTAGGAATTTCTATAATTCCTGCCAAACAAAAAATAAGTAAACCGTTTTTGTCAACACATCATGCCCTGAATTTCAATCCAAGCTAATTCAATGGTTTAGAAATTGATGCATTATCAGACACCAGCAAGACAGACCAAATCAAAAGTCTTAAAAAAGTTGTCCCTTTCCTCAGTTGTTGGCAAGTGATGAGATTGACACAAACAAGTATTGAAACAAATGCGAAGAAAACTTACATGTCCTCGACATACTTGGAGGCCAACATGATTGTTGTAATGAGAAGCCTATGAACATTCCTAGGATTGATTCTGAATCCTGGGTTGTTGTGGCAAAACCTGTCAATGTAGACATAGGCCACAACATACACCGACGGTATTGCACGAGTGTACCTGAAAATTCTCTCTAGATAGGATTGGATCGTCATGTCTGGGATATCCCTGCAGTAAAAGATGTTTGTGCTAATGGCCTTGGATAAAGAACAAGAACCATTCTTCACGATCCTCTCTGTTCTGGCCATGCTCCTCTCAATCAGCGAAGCCAGAACATTTATCACTAGTGGGGTGCTAGAATCCTCCTGGTAGGAGTAGGAATACAAATCTGAACGAAGCTTTCTTGGGGAGATTGTCAGATAGGAAGAAGAAGAAGAAGAAGCCATGAGTGAATTTTGTTGTGGGAAGGTGGGGTTTTGATAGTGTAAGTAGGCTTTATATATAAATTGAGAGTAATTGAGTGTAATAGAAAGAGTGAAGAAGTGGGGTGGACTTGGGTTGGAGAGAGTGAATAAAGAAAGAGTGAAATGAGTCACTTGGAAGGTGAGTGGAAGCTTGAACTAAAAGATAATAAAATGAAAGGCATGAAGATATTATTAGATATGAGTGTTCTTGGTCTTTTTAAGGGCAAAGTACAAACAAAACCAGCTAAGCGTTTGCACTGTAAAACATTTGTGAGTGTGACTGTGTCCTAGAAATTGAGGTATCACAACAGTGTTGTGAAGGGAAAAGAATGGGAGTCGAGTGGAGAATAGGATGGTAGGTTATTTGGACCCACAAATTTAGGGTGGGCATTTAAGCATTGACCCTTGCCTTCGAGATTTGTGCAGTTTGAGAGTCCCAACTAAGAGCATTATAGTGAGATCTCTAGATACTACCACACATGCATAGGGCTTGACTCATCTTAGATCGTACAATCTTGGTTTTGCAACTTGCACCCGTACCACGTGTACCTTATGCATTCTACTTTGTTGTTTCCTCTATTGCTTCTTTTATATATATTTTGTTATATTCACTCTCATTAATATCACAACCTATAGGTCACACGCATATAATGTATTAAGAGAAGAAAATAGTTCATTATTTTTGATTTTGTAATAATATATGACGTTCATTTATGAATAAAACAAAAAATAATTAGAAAAAGAAACATTTTCTTATTAGAAAATTTAAATTCAAAGATAATTAAGTTTTTTTGTTATGCAGAGAGTAATCAATGACAAAACTTGGACAAAAATTTGAGGAGAATCAAGTTATATTTTTTATTTATAAATTATTTTTTCTAATTAAAAAAAAATTTCCTCTAATCAATTTTTCTACTCAAAATAAAACACATGATAACAGAATCCAACAAAATATGACAATAATATATATGAAAGTGAAACAAAGTTTATCATCAACAATAATATATTAAAAAAAGAAAAAATTACCTTTAGTCATCGTGCTGCTCTACGCTATTTCAATGACTTAAAATCTTCAATAATTGAATCAGAATTAAAGTTTGTTGCAATATCCCTTTCAATATATATTATCATACTACCTGTTAAGTCTCTATCTTATTTCTCAACATGTTTTTGATTATTATTTTCATTACAAAAACATATTTTTCAGTTGTAGCTATTCTAACTGGAAGAGTCATGATATGGACCCCATTTTATATAAGCCATTCGTACCTCGTCAATTTGATTTGGTGAATATTACCAAATTTGAAGACGCTTCCCCGAATCACGAATCACATTTTGAAGAATTTTAAAATTCATTATATGTAACTCTAAGAACTTTAAAGAGTTTTTTTTTTTTCTTCAATTATTGGATTCTCATGAAGTTTCTCAAGTTTAGTTGGCGTAGATACATTTTTTTTTATCTTCATCACAAGTTTTCCTCTTGAAGAATACATATTTTTTTTACTCTTTATCATAATTTTTGTAATATGAACTTGTCACCTCTCACCTATTTAGTAGAAGAAAAAATTATGAATACCCCAACCTAAATCTCAAAACTAAAACTCAATATTTTAAGATAATTAACGACTTCTAAAATATTAGCTTCCCTTACCTTAAATAGATTCCTAATACTAAGCTTCCTTTACACAAGATCTTCCCTTACACAATTTCAAATCTTAAAATAACTCCATCTACATAAAGAAGAGTTCGATCAATAATTAGATCATGATTTTATTATCTGTAACAAATAGAGATATGCCTATAGTGAAAGAAAGCCACATATTACTTCGAACAAAAAAGGTAAAAAATAACCTACTCAAAAGAAGAAATTGTTTAGTCCAAAATGTTCCTTAGCTCTTTAATTTTGCCTTGTACAATTTGATTTTGAAAATGATGAAAGATTAAGGGTAAACATTGAGATAGAAAGAAGATGTAAGAAAGAGAGATACTGAGAAGAGAGAAAAAAACAAGAAATAAAAGAAGAGGAAAAAAAATGTAGTTTTCAAATTTTGAAAAAGCTTTTTAAAACTAAATTAATGTAAATAATAAAATAATATATAAATATAATTTAAAAATATATATAAATTTTAAGAAAACATTGGGGGAGTTGTGTGGCTCCCCTCGGTCCCTTAAAAGGACCGCCCCTGAGAGTAACTAAGAAAAAAATTAGAAAAAAATAGTTAAATTTATATTGTTCCAAGGCTCTAACAATTTAGCAAACCAACATTTAAGAGATTGTTTTAAATCATATAAAGACTTTTGAAGATACACACTTGATTTGAAAAATGAGACCAAAGTCTCATAACACTTCATGTATATATTCTTCAAGATCACCATGCAAGAAAGCATTACAAAAATTCATTTGGTAAAGTTCAAGTTTTGGTCACAACAACGATAAGAAAGGTATGAATAATAACCATTTTAGAAATAGGAGTGAAAATTTCATGGTAATTGATTACTGCAACTTGATTATTTATTACGATCATAAGTTGTCTCTCAATAAACATGGAATTAATTTTTAATAGAATAGTTCTTATAAATCTATACCGAAACGGTTAGGCAAATAAAATAAAAATAGTAAATGAAGTCAGGTAAATAAAATAAATAAAAGATTAAATAGCAAAAGCATAAACTAAAGAAAGAAATAAATTTGAAAAAAGATTGGTGTATATAGAGAAACACTAGGTATATGGTTAATTTTCCTTGTGTCTAAACTATAGATAGGGTAATATATTTATAATGAAGAATATTATAAGTATATATGGCAATAAAACATAAATATGGTAAATAGAAGATATTATTACAAACAATATCAACAATTTGTTCCAATATAAAACAATATCAAATGTCTATGTTTCCCTAATTACCAATAAAGGCTATGCTTCCTTAATTAACATAAAAAGCAATATATCTATCATTCTCCCTCAAGCTAGTGCATATAAATCGTATGTACGAAACTTGTTACAAATATAATCAATTCTCGGTCTCCTTAAAGACTTTGTGAAATTATCTACTAACTGATCATTTGAGTTAACGAACTCAGTCTGGATGTCTCTAGATGTAATCTTCTCTCGAATGAAATGATAATCAATCTCAATGTGTTTGATTCTCTCTTGAAAGACAAATTAGAACTAATATGAAGAGACACATGATTGTCACATATTAGTATCATTTGAGTGACATCTCCAAATTGTAACTCTATAAGCAATTGCTTAAGCCAAACAAGTTTACAAGTGTTTGAGGCCATAACTCTATAGTCTGCTTATGCATTAGATCTTGCCAAAAACATTTTATTTCTTGCTTTTTCAAGAGATGAAGTTATCACCAATGAAGACACAATACTCGGAGGTAGATTTTTCTATCAAAATGAGATCATCCCCAATCAACATCTTAGTAGAAAACAACTTTTGTATGGTTATTGGAACCATATAACAAACATTTTCTAAGAGATCCTTTAATGTAATTTAATATATGAATTACTACATTCCAAATGGGGAATTGAAAAATTGGCTCACCACACAAATTGCAAAGGAAATGTTAGGATGAGTAAATATAAGGTAATTTAATTTTTCCAACCAATCTTCTATATTGCTCAGAATCTGAAATAGGGTCCCCCTAATTTGGTAGGAGTTAGGTATTAGGATCCATGGGTGTGTCAACAGATTTTGAATTTATCATCCTAGTTTCCTCTAAAATATCCAACATATACTTCCTTTGAGATATAACAGTACCATCATTGAATTATGCTACCTCAATATCCAAGAAATATTTGAGTTTGCCAAGATATTTGAGTTTGCCAAGATCTGGGAGATACCATGGTGGTCACTACCAATAAGAACAATGTAATCAACATATACTATCAAATAGACACATTTAACACTTGAGCAACAGTAAAAGACTGAATAATCTCCCTCACTTTGAGTCATACCAAATTGTTGAAAAATATTGCTAAATTTGCCAAACTAGGCCCTGAGAGAATGTTTTAGGCCATGTAAAGATTTGCAAAAATGACATACCAATCTAGAAGAATCCCTTGAGCAAAAAATATGGGAGGTTGCTCTCCATATAAATTCCTTCCTGCAAATCTCCATTGAGGAAAGTGTTTTTTACATCCAGTTGATAAAGAGACTATTGTTGAAGAGCAGTCATGGCTAGAAATAAACGAATAAAAGCCATCTTTGCCATTGGAGAAAAAGTATCACCATAACCCAATCAAAAATTTATTTGTTGCCTTTGGTTACAAGGTAGGACCTTACAGTGTCGTTGGAAACATTTGGTAGTTTACCCAAAATCTTCTGAGAAATTGTTAGCCTATGTCATGTATGCCTTGACGTGAGCTTCTGGATCTTACAAGCCATTATATTTTTCTACACTGGGCCATTTCCTCTTGTCGAGGAGCTGAGTTGACATGACCTTAGTTGTGAAAGGGTGAAAACTTGTCAGTTGGCTTTCATTCTTTCATTTAACTCAGGGGATGACCTGCCTTGAAAGACTGGTGCTGATAGAAAGCTTAGGATTCGTGTTGTAACGTAGTGTGCCCTCTAGGATTGGTGTAGGACTATCCATGAGGCTAATAACACAATGTGCGTGTGTATAGTTGTCAAAATGGGTTGAAACTCGCAAACCAACCTGGCTCACCATAGGTTCGGACCAGGTTGGGTTGAAATTTTTTTACAAATTTCAATAAGGATTGACTTTTGACCCAGCTAACCCGTGGTGAGTCAGGTTGGCTCACCAACCCGCAAATAAAGGGTCACACAAATGTTTTCTATTAAGTTGGGCTTTGCATTTAGGTCATGCTAAGTTGTTTTTTTAGCCAACACATAGATAATTTATATTTTTGTGATTTTGGTTTGTATTTGGATTGCATTAAGGTTTATTTAGATTCTAATTGGAATTATAATTTAGTTTTGATTGAAAAAACAAAAAAGATGTATTATTTTTAATTAAGTGAACCCGTGAGCCAACCCGTTTAACCCACCAACCCGTGGCGGGCCGACCAAGTTCGAATTGTTTTGGCTCGCTAATAAGTGAGCTGGGTTGGGTTGGCTCACTAAGTGATCAACCCGTGGTGGGTCGAGTCGGGTCAGACCGGATTTCCCCTTTTGATAGCTCTATGCGTCTGTCACCCTCTTTCTCCAAGTGTTTGGACCTCGAACGAGACTTGACAACAAGCTCGTTGTGGGAAGGATTTTGTCTTACCTGTTAAGAACAAAGAATGGCTCAATCTTGATGAATTTCTGCTAGTTGCTCCTAAAGCGCCCATAAATGCTTTTGATGTTACGTCATATTCCCCTAGTGTTGGACCTTTAGTGCCTCGATCTCTTTATCAAATTTTCCCTCTAAGACAGCTAACGCCTTCTGGATATTTTCCTCGTTCTTTTATAGAATGACTTCGAGGTGTACAATTAGAGCTTCACTTGACACGTCCATATCAAGTGTAATTAAGGAAGATGCAAACATTTCGCTTTCAGTTAATACCATAAGAACAATGATCCGAGATGAATTTTACCCGTCTACACGGTGGGCGACAAACGTTCTTACCAAAAATGTCAACAAGCGGCCAATCGCCTGAACGGTGCTGAACGAACATTGGATATGTGTAAGACAACGTTGTGGGTCAACAACGCCAAACGATTATTACTAATAGACAAGTCAACTTATAGTTAAGGATAAACAGGTGTAGAAAACTATAAATAGAGGTCAAATGTAAGGTTGTTGAGACTTTTCTCTCACATTTATTACAACATTAATTGCTATTGCCGATCGAATCATTGCTGACTTAAACGTCGAAGCCTCTTTCGTAGGTACACCAATTGGTAGGAGAACCAAGCGAATAATAGGAGTACCAAAGAGACATCTGGAGTGAAAACTCAAAGACTGGACAAATTATTGAAGTAGACGTTAGGCCCTACGCCTGAAACAATTTCATTTATTTAGTCTAAATTAAAAGGGAGAGTTAAAGAAAAGAATTAAGATTTTCTAAGAGCGGAACTTAAAGTCTTAAAGAATAATGTTGGAAACAATATTTTCTTTTAACTTTCTAAAAGTTAACATTCTATATATAAGTAAACTTCTTTATCAACTCGTCATTGAGGTACTTGAACAAGTTGATACACCTAAATCTTTGAGGTACTTGAACAAGTTGATACACCTAAATCTTCGATAAAAAGAAGTTAAATATGTGCATACATATAATCATCCATTAACAACCATTAAAAAGAAGATTTGTGTATCTTTCTCAAAATTTTCAACACACATTATAATAAGTTTATAAGTAGAATAAGTTAAGGAAATGATTAATATTTTAGGTTGATTTTTACTGTATCTTTACAGTTCATTAATTTTTTAACTGATATTTATCAATTCTTAGATCAATATTGCCAGTTTAACACCAATTTTATTTTTATTTTATGCATAATCAATTTTATATTTGAACCAACACGTATGAAGAACTCTTTCCTGATTGGTCTAGCCGGTCTATTTGATCTTGAGAACCAATTCTAGATTTTGAGAGATTTTGTAAATCTCTCAAAATATAGAAATTCATTTCAAATGTCACATTTTTCAACATGTATTTTCTTTTATTACATGCGAATTTAAAGATTGAATTCCAGTACACATAAATGCTTTCCTCTCACCTTTTTATTCAGCGAAGTACTTTGATAGAATTGATTGTTTCTTCAGTTATTAAGTTTTTATTCTTTTGGTGGCGAAGAGGAAAGCTAATTGAACCTTTTGACTCAAAAAGTTTGAAGGGTGAATAAACTCCATTGTACTATAACCGAAATCTGACACTTGTAAAATTGAGGTAAAGGTACTTATAAAACACCACACATTAATGATGGAGATTTCTTTGTCTCCTGCAATATCTATTCGTATAATTAACCACACACATTAGGAACCGACACCCATAATCTATAGAAGCCATTAATTCAAGAAAAGAACAAATCAGAAGAAATTGGCCATTTTGATATTTCAGTAGGAGATTATGGTCAGAGGATATATAAGATGACCCATGCCGACATAATCTGGGTCTAACCTTTCAAAACTATAGAATCGGAAGATCTTCTATGGTCAAGGTTGAATTGCATTTACTCATTTCTATTTACATTAGAATGTAGGCACCATGCACCGAAAGATATTTTTAGAAGAGAGAAAATAGTTTATTTAACACTTGTGTTATAAAATAGTTTATATTCAATTTAAAATTATTTTTAATATGGATTGTAAGGCCCACTTTAATTCTGCTCTAATATTTAAGGGCCTACCCTAATCAGTTAGGCCTAAGGCGGATTCATAGGGTGTCCAAAATCCCTAAACCAGTCCTAACCATCTCATTCTACACACTTTCAGAAAATTATTCCTCTCTTCCCTCTCACAATTGAAACGTAGTGCTCTGCTATGGCACAATCGGGGCAACCACTATTTCACTCTAAAGTCTCCTCCGGGTAAGTTGAGCTTGGACTTTACCCTTTCCTTTCCATTCCAGTGTCTTGGTTTTATCTTGGGGCGAATTTGAAACCTTATGTTAGGTATTGTGCGTCTACTTTTCCAGTTTCCCGCACTGGTTGGAGTTACAATACCCCCCTCTTCTCCTTGGACCGTTGTGTTTACATTTTCAGCTCCACTTAAGGTAAGGGAAGCTATGGTCTTTCATATTTTCCGTAAATCTGCCTATTTTCAGCTTTGTTTCGTATTTTGTATGGTTTGTATGCTACTGTGGATGTATGGAATGCCTTTATATGCTATTTGGTATGAAAGGTCTCTTGATGCATGTTTGAACAATGGCAAGATCTGATGTTTTTGCCCAAGCGAACTCGTCTCGCCTAGGCGAGAATAGAAGAACCTTACCATGGTTCCTGCTTGAGCTCTCACTCAGGCAAAGAGTTTTCATTTTGAGCGAGTTACTATCTTGCTCAGGCTAGAGGGGCTCGCCTAAGCGAGATCTCGTGGGAGCCTGATGCGTTTTGCTGCAGTTATAGCTCAAGCGAGGAACCTCACCTTTGGGCGAGGGATGGTCTCGCTCAGGCGAGGAGGGCTCGCCCAAGCGAGAGCTCGCAAAATGCAAAGCTCTCTGTTGGTAGTCTCACCTAAGTAAGGGTCTGTAGCTTGAGTGAAAGACCCATTTCGCCAAAGCGAGGGTCCATGGCTTGAGCGAGACTGGTGCAGGGATTTGCTCTGTAACAGTTCTTTCCTTTTGGTTTTGGTTGATGGTCATATGTATGATTGAGTTACTTTGTTAAAGCATCAATTGGATGAATATGCATGTGTTAAATGGTTCATGGGCTTGAATTTATGAGTTTGGTATGACTATGTGTATGGAACCTGATTGTATGGTTGGATGTATATTGGCATGAGATTGGTATGCATGATAATCCTATGTTGGTTGGTGAGACATGATTATGGTATTTTTTAGGACGTAATTCCATGAATCTCTTGGTGAGATCTCATGGTGGTGCCTTATGGTTTAGGACGTAATTCCACGAAGGTTCATGGTGGTGCCTCATTATATGATTTATTAAGGATTCAAGTAAGGATTGTGTCTTGAAACTCTAAAGAGTCAATTAGTCTCATGTAGAGCGTACTGACTCAAGTGGTGAAAGTAGTAGGAGACCCTAGTCTTTGGCAGGATAATGGCCTTAAATGTTTGAAGGCTAACCTTGTGCGTGGTAGGGTGAAACCCATTGGCAATGGCTCTGCAAAGCAGTAGAGGCCACCATAAGTGCAAGCATCCAGTGAATCCGACTGATTATATGTATCCGGATAATTGAGTCTAAAAGTGTTAAATTGTCTGTTATCACATGTTTGGTTGAGTTATGTATCTTTGGATTTTAAATTGTATGCTCAATTGTATGATAAACCTTTTTCACTCTAGCCTACCCTTTCTGTTTTCTTGTGTGTTTGTGTGTGGTTTTCTCCTTTTACGATGATCATCAATTTATTGATGTGAGCAGATGTGGGAACCTCTCGTGGTCATCAGGGTGATGGAGATTCCGTTACGTAGCTTATCTTGAGATTGAATCCCCTTACTTCGAGTTTTCTTTAGGGTTGTGACCCATGTATTATCTTGCTCCTTGAGGATATGTTTTGGATACTATTAAACTTTTATTCTGTTTTGTTAATGGCATCCTAGTAACCCTTGGATAACTATAAAGAGTGACATTTCTACTCCATGACAATGCCCTTTTCTTTATTCAATGTGATGTTTCATTTAATTCAGTTTATTTATTAAATGGGACGTTACATGGATTATGCTGGAGAAACATTATTTATAGTAGATATTGATAATTTAATTTACGTAATTATTTCCCGTTTAACATTAAGATTTAATATTTCAAGAAGTTAGTTGCGACAATTTTAAAATAATATTTTTTGACTAATTTAACCCACTAAATATATTTTATTTTTCTCGTATAACTTTTAACATTTCAAGACCATTTTAATAATAATTTTAAACAATTGTGATTAATATGTTTGAGTTTAATTACTTGATATCAATTGATACCTCCTTGAACAGATAATTAGTTTGTATAAAGCCTCCTAGAAGCCTTTGACGTGCTTAACAATCATTGGTGATAAAAACGTGATATCTTGACCTTGACCTCCTTCATAATTGCATCCTTCTACACAAGGTCGTCATTGGCCTTCTTGAGCTTCTTCTGATAATCCGCAGATCAAACCTTCAAGTCCTTCAACTTCTTGGAAGGATCATCCTCCGACCTCTTCTTGTCTTTCTCACACTCCGTCTTCTCTGCCTTCTCCTCCTCAACCCTTTTCTAGACAACATCAAACTCTTTGATGGCCTTCTTTCCCTTCTCCTTGTTAGCAAAGTAGTCACCCTCCAGCTCATGACCATCACTTACACCTGGGATTCAATCAAGGCCTTCATAGAGACATGAGGCTCCACAACATCTACATCTCCAGCTCTTCCTCTATGAAATTGAGGTCCATGCTCTTTCTCAAGGATCCCCCGTGCCGCCAAGTTCAGAGATACTAGTAGAAGAGCTCGGGGTACCACTTTTTGCCATCCTTTGAGTTGGCTCCTATCCTTCCCTTTCCCCCTCTGCTTAGAAGGGGTCGGTCTCTTCACGACAGCCTGTGAGTTTCCACCACAACCTTGGAAAAATTGGGAACTTTAAATTGAGCCTCCTTTTGAGTAGCATCGGTCATATACTTCCTTAACTTAGCAAAAATGTGCTCCTCAGCACCCACTTTAGCAGTGTGCTGAATCATACAATCTACAAAAACAAATTTTCTTCAAATTAGATAAATCTCACAAAGAACAACAAAAGGTGAACTCCCCACATATGTTATTTGCTGACAAAAAGTAACAACACACTATTTTTCGGGTCGAGATCTTCCTTGACAACTTCTCCAACACCTCCACTATCCAGATACTTTTCGCCTATAGCGAACCCTTGGACATTTTATCTTTGCATCTATATAGGTCAGACGTACAGTAAAAAGGGAATTTAGGTCGACCATTGTCACTATAAAAGTATGACCTCACAGTCGGTGCCATCGCGACTTTGAAGAGCATGTCCTTAAACTTATTGAAAGACTAGTAGTACCTGTCATAAAGGCACAAGTTGGACCTCCGTATCAAATACAACCACTTCACTAAGCCTTTGGGTCGAGTAACATAGAAATAAAGGAAACTTTCTAAAAGTGAGATACAAGTATAGGGCTTGACAAACAAGTCAAAATGCTTGTAGACCACCCAACTATTTGGATGAAGTTACATAGGGGCAACATTCAGAAGACGAAGCACACCCATGGTGAACTCGTCAAAGGGTAGACAGACATGCAACGATGGAAAAGAGCCATATACATGTAGAAGAAGTTGTCCTCATCACCCTTACAGTAATGGTAAACTCTGTCCACACCGTTGACTCTCTTGAGAGACAAATAAGTCATGACTCACTTCCCAATCAAATATATATATATATATATATATCAAGCTTCTGATATGTTGCATGTGGAGTTATTGATGAAGATTTCAAAGCTAGAAGATTGTATTGTATTCGTAGACTATATGACAAAGGATAGATGTCTTTTGCCTTGTGTTTGAACTTTTCAATCTGTTAAAAAGGTTTTAAAAGTTAAAAGGCTTGCTACATATAGTTTCGATATGAATGTAGTCAATCAATTGATTTCACTTAAGTCAAGTTTGAATATACTGTAGGGACAAATCAACTTTTTGAATTCACTTATGACAAAGCTATATTAGTTGGTTTTCAGATAGTGGAGTAACACTTGAGATTTTTTAGCGTGAAAATAGTGATACGAATTTGGAAAAACTCTCTGGATTACATAGTGTGCAAGTGGTGTTTGAAGATCTTTTGAATCTTGGAGCATTTTTTTTCTTGTGTTGAAGCTAGAAGAACACGGTTTTGGTTGGCTAGGGAGAGCCACCATTTAGGTTTGGTTGGCTAGGGAGAGCCACCACTTAGGTTTGGTTGTTCTTGTGCTTCAGTGTGGTTCTTGGTGTTATTCCGAGTTTGTAAGTGGGATCTTACAGTTTAGGGGATAAGATTCTTGTGGGATTTAAAAATGTTGTTGTTTTACTTTATTCAGAAGTGTAATCTTCAGGAGATTTTGTAATTATTTTGATATAGGGCATGATCAAGCTCAGGTTGTCTTGATAAATTGGATGTAGCTCAATTTTGAATGGACTAGTATAAACATTTGTGTGCTTGTGTTTGTATCTTTCTTTCTCTCATTGGTTCTTTATATAAAGTTTCAAGAAATTTGTGTTTAATAGTCTTTTAATGGTTTTTGAGTGATTTGACATTATCTAAGACTGTATCTCTATTAATTTTGTTGATTGAAATCAATCTTGATAAGTTTTAAAGACTTGTTTTTAGTTCATCCTTAAATTCTTAATTATGTAGAATTCCCAACATTTCGATCAACCATTTCTTTATTTTAATCTGTTAAATTATATTACATGAACAAATTAATCTGCTATTTCTATTTTTAGTTGATTGAAAGTGTACAATTCAACAATACTTGCATTCTAATTTCATGGTTGGTCTGATTCAATCAAAAGGTGTTTTAAGAAATTAAAAGTAATAAAAGTTTACAAAAAGGCAATTCAACCCTCCTTCTTGGCTAATTATCCATTTCATTACTCAATTGGTATCTAGAGCAAGGTTCTTGAAAATGATTCAAGTTAATCCTAAAATTGTTTTAAAATGGCTAAAAACAAGCTTCCGTTTGCAAAAGGTGCCTTTACACATAGACTGCCTATGTTTAGTGGTGTTAACTACCAATTTTGGAAAATTTGCACGAAATTTTTCATTGATTCAATTGACCAAGGCATTTGGGATGCAATTATGAATGGACCATGCACCCCTAAACATGTTATTGATAATAAGCAAGTTAACAAACCATGGAATCAATGGACATGGGAGGAAAGAAAGTGTGCACAATGTGATTGTTCAACCAAGAATATTATAACCTCTTTCATTGAACATGGACGAGTTCTTTAGAGTCTCTCAAAAGTGCAAAAGACATATGAGAGGTGCTTGAAGTCACTCATGAGGGAACAAATGATGTGAAAAGAGCAAGGAAGCATGCTTTGATACAACAATATGAGTTGTTCAAGATGCAACAAGGAGAATCAATTGCCGAAGTGCAAAAGAGATTCACACATATTGTCAACCTCCTAATAGGCTCGGGAAAAGAGTCTTATAAGGAAGAGCTAAACATCAAATTGCTAAAATGTCTTGATAAAAGTTGGTAACCTAAGGTAACTACCACATAAAAATCAAGGGATCTATCCATTATGATCATAATTGTATTGTTTGGTAAGCTAAGAGGCACAAAATTGAGATGTATACGCTAAATGATCAAGAATCAAGGGAGAAAAAGGTGAAAATCATAGCCTCGAAAACTAGCATTAAAAAGAGTGGTGAACTCGAGGAAGATGTGGTTGAATCAAGTGACAATGAGAACTTGAATCTACTGGTTAAAAGGTTTGGAAGGTATCACAAGAGGAAAGGTAATAAAGGTAATTAAAAGAGGTACAACTCTAAACGTAATGATTCAAATAACATTCCTAGTTTCTCTTGTTATAATTGTGGCAAACAAGGACATATAAAAATTGAATATCCAAACATTAACAAAGAAAAGGAGAAAGGGTGTTGATTGTAACATCTCGACTAGATATTACGAATTTTTAATAAAATAAAATAGAAACGATATTAATACCTCACTTAATTAAGTTCATTTCCCAAAAAAAAATGCGGAAAAATTTAAAACTTTATTTCATCGTGAAATAACTTAAATCCATAAGTATAAAACTCAATTGTAATATCAAAGTCTAATAACAAGAGTTTACAAAATTATTCCAAAACTATAAAACATCAGAACTCTAAGAAAAATTTCTCCCAATCTAGCCCCGCTCCGGCGCTATGCCTCACCAGATCTACCTACAACATCCTTTGCTTTCGTGTACCGCGTACACGATCGTCGCCAAACATAAGAAGATAGGGTGAGCTTACAGTTACATAAACATATATATATATATATATATATATATATATATATATATATATATATATATATATATATATACATCATATAAACCATACAAGTACACCAAAGGAGTTTCCATCCTTTGAATTCCACACCACATGGCCACCACCATGTTACCCGTGTTCTATGTCTTCTGATGAATACCTCGAGATGTCTTGCTGCCACACCTACCAGCCACAACTAGTAGAGAACGTGCGGGAAACCATGCTATGGACAACACTCTGTAACGCTAGGTGGAGTTCCCAATTTGAATGTCATTCGTAACGTCCCAAGACTACGAAACTCGTTGCTCTCATATCAAGGATGGCAATCTATCTAGACCCATCGTACGAGCCACAACTCGCACACTCACACCAGTAACACTCACCAACCCGAGCCACAACTCAAGAGTTCCTCGCGTTCATTCGCCATCCTGAGCCACAACTCAAGAGATCCCATTTTGAGCCACAACTCAAGGAATGCCACGTACTTAACCCCTATCCTGAGCCATAATAACTCAAAGGATGCGTTCCGAGCCATAACTCAAGGAACACCAGTAAGCCAACCTTCAAGGTATCATCCAAGCTTTGTAGATCACGCCCATCCAAAGCAAGCAAAGCAAATTTTCTGCCTCTACAATATCGCCTAGCGCTACACCAGAGCCGCTAGGCGAAACACGCTTCTAGACCACCTGGCACTGGGCACATGCCGCCAGGCGCCAAGGGCCTCTGTTGACATTGCCTGCAGTTATCGCCTGGCGAAACGACCCTCATTGCTAAGCGCCATACGCTCTAGAGCTCCACTGATTTGGTAGCTTTCGCCTGGCGGGTCAATCACCACCGCTAGGCACTACACCAGTACTTGCGTAGTACTAGTTTTTATTAGGCACTACATACCCCTGTTTCACACATTTCCCAATCATTGAAAACATAGTTACTCTCTAAATTAGATGATTCCATCATACTATGTGACTTATGTGCCATAGTTTCATCATTTTGCACTTAATCAATAGATACACCTTATCTTTGTATTTATGAAATCTCTAAGTCAAGTATTTCATTACACCATAGGATCCATATTCACCACCACCATATTTCTCTAATTTAGATCGGAGTCACAAATATACCTGGAACCTATCATGTATCCCACTGTTACATCAATCTCAACTCAATTACATGTAACATACCCATTATACCTTATCTTAGAATTTTAACACCTCTTTATCTTAGGCAACTCCACCTCACATTTCAACTCTTAAATTAGATTATGGCTCATCATTCAGCAAAATTCTGGTTTACATTGACCTCTATTACACTATCATTATATTCAGACTTTTACATAACTCAGCATTTAGAATACTTCCTAATCTCATTCCACAAATTACCCATTCCTCCTAATGCCATAACCAGCCTATTTCCCCTCTACATTCAAATAAATAAAAACTAACCTCAAACGATCTTTCTAGACCCAAGCCTGCACCCCCACAGCCACGTAGAGTCATCATTTTTGCGTTGGCGCTTGGCGGCAAACCCCATGCCGCTAGGTGGTGCATACATCCTAGAAAATTTCCAGAATTTCCCAACACCCACGAAACCCCATCATTTCACAGTTTTCATTTCTTTGTAGTTTTCTAGCAATTTCACTCAAAATCATAAGAATTCACAACCTAAGAACATTTATTAACATTTTCCAGTGCAATTCAGCCACCCATTATTCTCGTGACATCACAACCCCAATGTTCTAACCCTAAAAGAGAGTTCATATCCATTTCATCGAATTAACTCCAATGGGTAGCCAAATTTTCAATTTTATAGCATCCAATAATCAAGGAAAGATTAAGGCTCCCTTCCTTCCCGTTCAGAATCCACCCAGAACACACAAAACTGAAAAATCGAGTCAATTTGACTCGCGTCGCCTAGCGGTAGTTCATCATCGCCAGACCATTCACCTCGTAGGAACCTAGAAAGGCACAAAAAACAACATGAGTCGCCTAATGGTCATTCAATGGTTGTTTCATGATCATTTTTGTAGTCCTCCTAGCTGCGACTAGGGTTCTATGACCTTTCCCATCCATGCCAAAAAGAAAAATTAGCAAAAGGAGAGTTTAATTTGGGTCTACCAAGGTTCAAACCCATAACCATGCCAATGTCAACTCAATGCACAACCATTCAACCAATTCATGTTTCATGATATTTCTTAAAATTGTAGGATTATATTATCACTCATCACGATCAAGCATATTATTAAAAATAATAATCAGTAAAAAACCCATAAATGACATACATAAGACTTGAACCCAAGTCCTTTCACACAACTAAGTACTCTAAACCATTTGAGCTAGTACTTTTCCACATCACATTAATCAACATTAAATGTCATAAAGGTTCCCACTACCCGCATTTATTATTTATTTATTTATTTAATTAATTAAATTTCGTGGGTCTTACATTGATAGTAATAAAGAAGAATAAGCCCAAGGAAAGACGTGCCTATATAACTTGGGAAGATAATGATGACTTAACAAGTAGCTCATCACAAGGTGAAAGTGAAGAAGAAAAGTTGTGTCTCATGGTTGGATATGAGTCATCTTCATCAAGCCAAGTAAGTTCTTTGTCATCAAAAGACAAGAATGACTATAATAAATTGTTGCATGACTTTGAAGAATTGCATAGTGAAGATAACAAAATTGTCGTCATAAATAATTGATTGAAAGGATTAAACAATTTGCTAGAAAACAAAGTTAATAAGCTAGAATCAGAATTAACCGATTTAAAATTTGATTTTGGAAACCTAGACATGATTTACAGTAATTCAACCTATTATTGTGAAAATCAGTTGGCTGCAAAACCTTGTGAAAACTGCACTATTTTGAAAAATCAAGTTAAATACCTTTTAAAAACCTATGCAAATTCATAAGAGGGAAAACAAACCTATAAGTTGTTCTTGGCTCTCAAAATTGTGTTTTTGGAAAGGCTAGACTAGGTTACAACCTTGTTTTGGAAAAGAAACTAAAGAAAGCCAAGAAGTTTGCTATTTTCTTTTCCAAAAGTGAGCCAAATTATGTCATTCATCTCTTACAATTATTGTATGAAGAAAGGTCATTTTTATAAGAATTATAATGTAAGGAATATGATGTTCCTAAAAGGGTTTATGAAATGGATCCCAAAAGGATCAAGAGAGGTTTAACCATGTTGGACCCAACCTATCAAAGGGTACCATATAATATTAACTTATTTTACAAGTCATAAAATGTGAAAAGAATGACTTGTGGTACCTTGATAATGGCTATTATAGGCACATGACAAGTGACAAATCCAAATTTGCAAAGTTGAACTTGAAGAATGAATGTTTCATGACTTATGGAGATAACAACAAAGGGAAAAATACTTGGAGATGGAACCATAAGTAATGGATCCTCACTAAACATAAAAAATGTACTTCTAGTTGAAGGGTTTAAGAATAACTTGATAATTATAAGCCAACTTTGTGATAGAGGATTTAAAATTGTTTTTGAACCTAGTCAATAATATTTACTTGCTTGATTTGCATCACGCATCAAATATCATAGAGTATTTTCTTTCAAAAGAGGATGATACATGGCTATGTGATGAGTGCGTATTTTTGCCATTATTTAATGTTTAATTTTGGGTATTTAATTGAATTTGTGTGCTTAAAGATTGATTTAATTGGGATTTCCTATTATTGGGTTTATTGAGCATGAGATACAAAAACATGTTAAAAGTAGCTTTTTAGTTGCATAAATGTTCTTTGGATATTTTGAGGTGTGTTAGTGTAGCTGTAGCTAAGTTGAGCTCATGGAGGTGTGGAAATAAATTGATTAAAGCTTCATGACACCTTAAAGATAAATCCAAGAATAAGAAATTATCAAAAGCACAAAAATCCAAGCCAAGCATTCCATGAAGACGACAAGAAAAGCTTGAAAAAAGTGAAGAAGTTTGGCTAAACCAAGAAGAGAGGAAAGAAAAATTGGACCTTACGGTTTTCTTTATCTTTATGATAGAAGATAATTTGGGAAAATATATCTTTAGATATTTTATTTGATATTTTTAAATAATTATCTTATTTAATTATATCATAAAATATTAAAAGATAATAACTACCA
>Ga0209589_1004014_pt1 | contig 25575 bp, 11 predicted proteins | sample CowpeawhiteBW_FD_187525 | JGI IMG/M metagenome (GOLD analysis project Ga0209589, IMG submission 187525) | Root nodule microbial communities of legume samples collected from California USA - Cow pea white BW (SPAdes) (version 2) | ecosystem: Host-associated > Plants > Roots > Nodule | place: USA...
TATATATATATATATATATATATATATATATATATATATATATATATATATATATATATACTCAATAATACATTATCAACTTCTTCTTTTTTTGTTTTACACAATATCAAAAAATATATAAAAAAAAATTTGTGTATTATTGAGTGTGTATAAAATATTACAAAAGGTGTAACATATATTCATACAAAATTAACCCTAAAAATTACAAATAAATGACCTAAAATAAGAAATTATACCGACAATTTATATAAATCTGAGCATATGTAAAATTGGTCTAGAGTTTATAAATTTTCTCATTATTAAAAGTAGGAAGGGTAATGATCTCGAATCCTAATATTTGATTAGATTTTTTAGTAAAAAAGTTATATCTTCATTAAGACAAAACTTTTGTACAGTAGTAAATACTAAAATTTAAAAAACAAATATAGAGGAATATTTAACAAAATATTGATTTTTATTTTTATATTGATATTTTTTTTTAATTTGAAAAATAATTTATTTAATATTTTATAATTTAGTAACTATAATAGTTTACTCTCAATAAATAAACAATTCAATTCTTTGAATAACAAACATTATAAGTATTGTTAATAATATTTCATAACATGTATTTGAAAACGAATATAATCCTTTTATATGTAGTTTAAAATTTCTGTTGCAGTGTTAACTTCATCTTTTAATATTTTCATGAATGTTTTAATGTTCACCAATTTTTTTTCTTTCAAGATTTGTCAAATATCTTTTTCTAAAAGTTTAAATGTTTATAAATTAAAATTAAAAAGCAGTTTGATATATTGGAAGATATAGATAGATCTATTATGCAAAAAAATAAACTTTACGTGTGATTTCATAATTATAATTTGGGCTTAAATATATTTTTGGTCCTCATTTTCATAGTGTTTGTTGCGGATGATCATTATTTTGATAGAATGTTTAAAATGGTCCTCATTTTTACCGAATGTTTAAAATGATCCTCATTTTCGCAATTCGTGTTTTATTTGGTCCTTTTCTGTAACGCCGTTTAAATCATTAACCGAGCATTGTACAGGTGGCACGGTTTGTATTAGGGTGTGTTACGTGTACTGTACAAGTATGGTAATTAGATATTTGAGGATAAATAAGTTAGCTAGGATTTTGGTAAGGAATGTTTGGACAGTTGGTGAGTTTTGGCAATTTTGTTCCTCCATTCCCAATTGGTGTTGCTGCAATCTTCTTCCTGCAATCCCATTATATAGGTATGTTACGATCTCAATCTTCTTCCTTTACCTCTGGTTGTAATCGTTGGAGGCAACCGTGTTGTATCACTTCGTGTACTGTTAGTGGTTCAACGAGAAATGGATTAACCCCGATTTGTAGCTGCGGAGAGATGACAACTTTGAGGATGACAAGAACTCCAAAGAATATTGGTAGAAAATTTTGGGTACAATCTGTTCTTATTTTTGTGTTAATAATAAATTGGTTTTAATTTTTGGTTTATTGATTTACAGAGTGGTGGTTCCAATAATGTGGGCTGCAACTTTTTCAAATGGTGGTGTTGATGAAAAGGATTTCATTGAAGAAGTCATTGAAGGTTGCTGAGAAGAGGTTGCAATTAGTAATAGGGTTCACTTGTGTTGTTATTGTATTATTCATACTGTTGTTATTGTGTGTAATCTTTTAAAATCCAATCTGTTTTGTACTATTGTTAAATGAAGAAATGAATTAGTTTGATTATGTTGATATTAGTCCCAACATGTTCAAAATGAGATCTTAATCTGAGTATTGAAGTAAGTGATATTGGTCTAAGCTTGGGAAAAATTAAATTGATCTAAGTCTGGAAGAAGTTAAATTCATAACATTAATTCATCCTCATCAAAATGCACTACATCAAAGTTTGGCAAAAGTGAAATTGAACGAAGTTTAAGGAAAGTCAAAATGCAGTACATCAATAATGAATTCTACATCAGAAATTCCAAAAAATAACTAAGACGTTTGTAGCTGCTATCATGACCTCCTCCTAATATGTAAGTTCATCCTAAACTGCTGAGATGGTTCTTCTGGTGTTGGTAGTGGTGTTGCTTGACTCTCCACTTCTTTCCTTGGTGGTTGAGTTGTTTGAGTTTCAGTAGTTGGTGCATTCTCAGCAGTTTCAGGCAGTTGATGCATTCTCAACAGTTTGGGAATCTGGTGCAGTCTCAACAGGTGTTGTAGTCTGCTCATCCATAGGCTTATTTGGGCAATTGTTCCTGTTATGTCCAATCTGACGACATATGCTACATTTTTTTCTATGACCTCCTTTCCTGATTTGTGTGTTATATTTTCTCAACTCCCACTCTTTCAACCTTTTTTTTTTGGGTCTTCCTAATAAGATCCTCTTATGTGGTGGATGGGCGTCAAGGTAGGGAGTTCTTTCCCATAAGACTTCACCATTGACTGGACAGATGATGAATTGATATATTTCTTCGTAGGTGGATCTCCTGAAGCAGATTGGTATGAAGTCCTCAACATTGACATTGATGTATTATTAAGCCTACTTTAACGCAATGAGGGACCACTGCTACAATCTATTACAAATAAAATAATGAGGACCATTACACCAACACTGACAACCGACAAAACAAACCAACTAAAATAATACCCCACTGAACCCCACCTATAGACACAAACTACACAAAATCATGGAAGTAATTTAGAAACCATGCAAAACATCACAACAATCGAAAGACAAACAAACCCCAAAATAGAATTATGAAAACCCTAACCCACGAGCAAACACAACCCAGAGAACCTTAAACCCACTTATCTCGTTGATGATTATTAACTAGAAAATTGAAATGAAGAGCGCAACTACAATCCAATGATGAAATGACAAGTATTAGCTGCTTCATTTGCAAATCCGAGCTCAAGAAAGATGAAGATGAAGAAATTTTCCAAATTGCAAAATTTCCCCTAAATTGAAAGATTAACATTAATTAGTCATATGTACAGTACACGTAACACACCCTAATACAAAACCGTGCCAGCTGTACAATGCTCCGTTAATGATTTAAACGACGTTACAGAAAAGGACCAAATAAAACACGAATTGTGAAAATGATGACCATTTTAAACATTCTGTCAAAATGAGGACCATCTGCAACAAACACTACGAAAATGAGGACCAAAAAGGTATTTAAGCCTTATAATTTGGGTTAAAAATTGTAATTAGTCCCTTCTCGAAACTTTAGCCAAATTTAGTCCCCCAACGTTAGAACGACGTGAATTTAGTCCTTTCAAGCAAATTTTGTTAAGTTTATTTAAAGTTTGAAATGCATATTATGATAATATTTGAGATGTTTATACCATTTGACACATTTTTGCTTCAATATTACCTAAGAAACTACTGTGAAACTCATTTGAAATGTCAAATAAACTTAACAAAATTGGGTTAAAAGGACTAAATCCACACAATTTTGAAGTTGAAAGACTAAATTGGGTCAAAGTTTCGAAGAGAGACTAATTTTAATTTTCACTAAGGGTGTGTTCCTTTGGAAGGTGGATATGGGGGAGAGTGTGAAGATGAATTTGTGTAGATTTGGATGAATGGATTTTTGTGGTTTTTGACTGGATTTAGAGAGTAAAGTGAGTGAATTTGGAGATAAGTTTTACGAAAGTTAGTGAGAGATTTGATTGATGTGATAGATAAAATTAATTGTAAACATAGATAGAATTAGGAAGTTACCAAAATACCCTTGATGAAAAAAGAGAATGATTTTGTAATTTGATGTTATAAAAATAATTATAATTAATTCATACAAATTAAAAAATATATTAAAATTGTTTTTGCATGGGAAACGTTATAACACAAGGCTATTTTGGTAATGTGCCTCACATAATAAGACTATCAGCGCACTTTTGCGGGGATGGATTAATTCATCCATTCCCAAATCCTTTCACATCTGCGTAAATCGTTCAAAAGGAACGCACTCTAGTACAAAATCTACTCTCTCAAATAACCTTGCATTATACTAATCACAAAAAAAAACACTACGTAAAAGTTAAGGGATAAAAATATATTTAACCCTTAAAATTTTCATCAAGACGTGAGTTCCAGCAAAATGTATTTTTTTTTCATGAGATGTAAATCTCTTTCCAATTCAACAAATATTTCTTTTAATAAGGCAAAGTCAAAGTTAATTTATTTTTTCCTATAATTTGTTAAATAACTAATAATTGTTTTAAATCGTCTATTAAAAATATCTATATACATATACTTTTTCACGATAAATCAAAGTTGATTTAAGGTCCTAGCCAGTAGAAATCTTGTAGATCTAAAAGAAATTTCTAAAAAAATTCTTTTAGTATTGATTTAATAGATAATTTTATAAAAAAAAAATTTCAAAACATAATTTTAAAATAAAATTATAATATATTTTAATATAAATTATTTTTTTATTAAATAAAAAAATCTCATTTTTAAATTTGTTTCACGCCTTCTTAATTCTTGAACGGTTCTAATAAAATATATTAATAAAATAACAACAAACAAAATATCATATCAAATATGTATTCCTAATAAAGTGCACAATTTTCAAGTCCAAAAAACTTTCCTTTTTTAATTTAGAATCTTCACAACTCTAAAAAGTTTATCTCTGTTTTGAAGAATTCAATGTATCAGCACATCTCTTAATAACAGCAATTTATTCCGGATGAATTACATGAAAGGTATAATTAGTAATAATAAAAAATTATTTTATACTTTTATACTTTTTATTATTATTATTATTATTATTATTATTATTTTATTTAGGTGACAAACAGTTCTATATGTTCATTAATTGTATAAGTAATTAGCACAAATGTCATTATTTTCTTTATAGGTTTAACATGTTAATGCATTTATCGAATTAAATTTGACAAACATTTCGATCAAACTAAAAGAAATCTCATTAATTTTTATACATTTTTTCATTCGGTCCCCATGAAAAATAAAACTATTTTTAAAAATATACTTGACTAACTATAATTATATTTATTGGGATTTTTTCAATATTTATTTTTTTAATAATTTGCTCTTGTAATTATTTTATTAATAATTTTCTTCATAATTCTATCAAATCTACTTTTGAATACGTGGATGATTTTTTGAATTTATAACAAACTTTTTTGCATTTTTCAGTTCTTTCATGTAATGTCAATTACATAAAATAAGTTACAAAACAAAACAATATACTTTTTTTATTCTAAATTTTTAAGAATAAATAGTAATTTAGTATCATAGTTTTCTCCATTTTACAATATCTTAATAAAACATTAATTGAGATATATATTATTTTATCTTTTGGAAATGGTAAGTCGTTATGTTTAATTCGTCCTTTTCTATTGTTAAACTTTACATTTTCCATCAACTTCTATATTTTCTTATATCATGAATTTTCAAGAACGTTTGGGTGTTTTGTTTATTCAATAGTCATTTCTAATAAATTGGTTTTATCAATTTCTATTTACAAGCTTAAGAATTTCATTTATTTCCAATATAATTTAAGAGTGATTATTTTGTAATTTTCTCATTTTGAACTTATTGCTATTTTGAACATTTTGGAAATATCTTATCATAAAAGGATTTTCGTTTCCATCAAAATCTTATAAAAAACATTACAACCTTATAGCGGAAAAAAACATGTGGGTTAACATTTTTAAAAAATTTAAAAAATAATCTAGATTTATAAAAAATAAATTCTTTAAACTTATATGTGAAAAATATAATTATATTAAAACAACTTTAAAAAAATTGTACCGTAAATAAAAGGATTCCATTATGAGAATAATTAGAAAATTAACATACCATTAAAAGCAGGGATCTTAATCATATGTTTATTTTTTAATTATTCTTATTTAATTTATCATCACTCAACAAATATCTAAATATTAATATAACTTTTCTATTAGTGAGCCTAAGAGGAAGACCAATATAAATAATGTATAAATATGAATATGCTCATAGTTTTTGGAATTCAAAATTTTAATATGAAATTTATTGTAATAGTTACTGTTGAGTACTTATGGTTGATTATTATTAAATTACCAACTACTCAATTTTACTTGTAATTAATATGACCAGAATATCTTTATCTATAGTCTTTAGGTTTTAATTATATATATTTCCAAACAAAAAATTATAATAGTTATAAATATGTTTAATAAAAAAAAAAATCTTAAAAATAGAAAATTTTATAATATAGTTAGTTCATATTTCTTAATGAACAAAAGTTATCGTTTTCACGAACAAAGCCATCAAAATCACAAGCTATTATAAACTGAATTTCTAATCTCTAAGTAACACTAACATTGAAACTACACATCATTGATGTTGAATACATCAAAATATAACAAAAGAAGTGTCATTGTTTACAGATTGTTGAGATTTCTAACCAAAAACACTACTTCAAACCGATGAATATGAATCTTCTGGAATACTGTCTAAAGATGGCTTCCAAGAACCGATTCTCTCATCATCATCAAAACAATCATCACCAACTTCTGAAATTCTTCCACCTCTCAACTTCACAGCATGCAGCAATTGCTCCATTGAAGTACTCTGCTGCTGACTCAGCATCTTCTTCAACTCTTCCTGACTCATCACAACCCTAATCCTCAAACCCCCACTTTTACAACTTCCACCATTTTTCACCATCAACCTCACCTTCTTCTTCATCCTTTCTTCCATCTCTGCTGCTTCCAACTTGGACATTGTTGGAACTACCTTTACCTTCTCATGAACCTGTGCTGATATCTTGCTTTTCCTCAAACAGTTTCCCATGTCAATGATGTTTTTAGTGTTGAAAAAAAAAATTGAAGTTGGAGAAGAAGAAAAGATGGGAGATAGGGTATGAAAAGTGAGGTATAAATAGAGAGAAAAGCACATGGGGTATCCGTTTGTTGCGCCGTGTGATGGAGATAAAAAAAAGTGAGATTCTCTTGCTTCTTTTCGTCATCATCACTGTGAATTATGTGTGCATGCTTTTTCATTTCTTTCATGATATAGAGATTAATATTTTAATGGCGGAGACGCGTCTATATATCATATTAATTAAGCATAACTCTTGTTTGAATAAAAATAAAAGCTTTGGAAATCATTTGAGTTACATATTAAGTGGGTTAATTAAATTGGTATTTCCATGTTGAAATTTGAAATATATAAAAAAAATTTAAATATATATATTTTTTACGAATTAAATATGTTTTTTGTCCCTAACTTTCAGTTAAAATTAGAAATAGTCCCTCTTTCAAATTTGAACTAATTTATTCTCCTAACTTAAAAAATATGTGTGTTTAGTTCTTTTAACCACGTTTTGTTTAAAATTTAGTTGACATTTCAAACACATCATGATAGTATTTAAGTTGTTTAGATCGTTTAACTCATTTTTTCTTCGATGTTAGCTGAAAAACGCGTTTAAAACATCAAATACACTTGACAAAATTATGTTAAAAGGAGTAAATTCACCTAATTTGTAAAGATGAGAGACTAAATTGGTCCAAAGTTTTGAAGATAGACTAATTTAAATTTTCACTAATAGTTAAGGGACAAAAACATATTTCACCAATTTTTGATTGATTAATGTTTAATGAATATCTTAATTTGATTTTATTATTATTGTACTATTTTTAAAATAACTATAATAACATGCTAAATTTTTAATATGTTTAAATTTCTTGGTGATTAAGATTAGTGAAGTTACATTCTTATTAAATATTAGGTATAGGTACAAATTTCAATGAGTTAATTTCAAACGTAACAAAAGATTTTTTAATTCTATATATTTAATCTGAGGAGTTACTAAATATAATTTATTGATTTTAAATTGGGTGTGATTTTAATTGATTTTAGTTTATTATTTATAAGAGTTTTATTGTCGAACACGATTATTTTATCCCTGTAGTATGCCACAAATAATAATCATAGTTTGTTAGAGGCAATAAAAGATTGCCAACCCATGATAAAGTTGACAACAATTTATAATAATCATTTGGTTTAACAATGCATCTAACATAAATCCCGTTTAGATTTTCTAATTTAAAGTATTACTTTAATCTCTCTATTTACAAAAATATAGTTTTGATACCCAAAATAGGTTTTATAAAATGTAAATTTAATATTTATGAATTAAAAACGCATTTAAAAAAATGAAACACTAAAATAAAATTTAAATTTAAAATGCCAAATTAAAATTTATAGATTCACAGCATCAAGTTTAATTATTTTAAAAATCGTATTTAAAATAATTTTAGTTAATTTATTTTACTCTAAAGAGAAAAACAAAAGCTAAACTCTCGACATTACTGCTGTTAGAGCTGTCAAAACAGGTAACCTAGTCCGATCCGGCTCGACCCACCACAGGTTATCATTTAATGAGCCAACCTAATTCGGCTCACTTTTAAGCAAGCCAAAAAAATTTGAATCCGGCCCGGCCAGCCACGGTTGATGGGTTAAATGGGTTGGCTCATGGATTCACTAAATTAAAAAAATATATAATTTTTTTTAAGTCAAAACTAAATTATAATTCTAATCAAAATCTAAATAGACTTTAATACAATCCACGTACAAACCAAAATAAAAAAAATCCAAATTATTTATGTGTTGACTAAAAAAAACAACCTAACATGACCCACATGTAACGTCCAACTTAATAAAAAAATATGATGACCCTTCTATCTGCGGATTGGTGAGCCGGGTCAAAAATAAATTTATATTGAAATTTATAAAAAAATTTCAATCCAATTCGACCCAAACCCGTGATGAACCAAATTGATTCGCGGATTCCAACCCATTTTGAGATTTCTAACTCATAACGATAATGGAATCATTCTACTAAGAAAAGTAACGTTTGAACTTTTATCACGCCCCGTTTGCCCCAATACAACGTAAGATTTGGTCAATTACATTAATTAGTGCATTATTCTAATTAAAGTGTTAATAATAATCGACGTTTATTCCCTCATATCACTGCTCAAAACGCGCTAATCTTCAACTGCTACTTTAGAACCTCTCTAGTTACTTAATTTAATCCCTTTCATTTTTTATCTATAATATAAGACCAGAATATTCCTATTACTCTTCTTTTATTTTCTTCTTCAAACTTAAATAATTTCTTTTATCCATTATAGACTCCACATTAGTGAAATTCACGTTTTGTTAACAAATTCACAACGATAAAGGATGGAGATTCTAGATTCGTCAAAAATAAAATTGAATTGAATTTAAAATTTAATATTTAAAATCATTCAAAGTTTATCATAGTTAAATTTGTTGTTTATTAAATTCATCATATTTTTAGTTTCATGTTCAAGATGTATATATATTTAGGTGTAATCATTGCCTTGCAAACTTATGTTATAAGATTTTTAATATATCTAACAATTATTTGGAACCATTTGATTTATTACATAGAGAAAATAAGGTTGTTTGTGGTAGAAATCGAAAACTAATGATTTAAGAAGAAATAATAGAGAGAGTAAATTGTAGCACCAAAAAACAACATGGGATACAAATATGATTGTGTTGTCCCCCACACTAAAGTTGATGCCAGTATATATGTTGACCTCAACCATGTTTTCAATTCCAGCCATCACAAAGTCAATTAGAGACCAAAAAATGACGAAGAAAAGGTATTGTTTGATTATCTTTTGGCGTGAATTTGGGTATGTATCAACCTATAATTCATGTACTTTAGTCTCTAATATAATCTTAGTCACTCTTATTTTCAAGAATCTAGAATATTGAATAATCTTTCAAAAGATTATGAGAATTACAACATCACATGGGAGGTGGATTCAAGGTTAAGTTGTAGAATCTCTTATTCACATGCATGTTCAAAAATATCTATGATGGTTAACTAGCTACAATGAATGTGGGCATAAGGATAAGGTAAAGAAATGTAACGTGAGCATGGTTGTAGCAGAAGACATGCATATATTTATTGTTGAATCAGTGTATTTGGTCCCATTTAGTATTTGAGTTGTTGATTTTTTAAGGGTCTTTTACGTGCACAAATAGTAACATAATGGGACATCTTTTCACATCGGATAACTCAAACCTAATTCATATACATATCCCACTAATTAATGTTGCCCACAAAAATACCATCTTTTCCAAACTCTCAATTTCTATCATTCCAATATCATTTTAAGAAGAAACGAGTCAAATTGTATTTATTATTTGTACAATATTACGTTTTTAATTAATATTATACTTTTGTTTTACCATTTTTAGTACTGTGTGTATGCATGTCCATAGGGTGGAAATTATCTGGAATCAAAATGATTAATGGGTCCATTATACAGTGTTTTTCTTTTTCACTGTTTTCATAAAGGTTGCAAATAAACCAATTTTAAGTCTTATCTACTCAATCATTGTGTATATAACTAATCAAATTCGCATCTCGATCGCGTCTTAAGATTTTTATATTTTTCTAAAATCTTGTACAATTATTGATTTAAACTAAGTTTTTTCTTACTGTAAATTCAATATAAATAAATGCATTAAATATGATTTTATATATATATATATATATATATATATATATATATATATATTTAAAAAAATTTCATTTATTTGATTCATGCACTTCAAATTAAAAAGTCTCTTATATTAATGAACAAATAATACTTGCAAAAGTTTTTCCTATAAATCAGTGCGATAAAAGTACGTACATTTTACAAAAACTATTTTAAATATAAAATATTCATATGATTATTGTCTAAAGATTTAACTTACACTTTTAATCAAATGCTATTTTATATTCAATATTTTTATTTATAAGGTTCGAATTTAAAATTGTGTAAAATATTTTTTCTATTTTAATTAACATAGTAATGATTATTCAATAATAATCAAGAATTTAAACACAAGTAAAGCATGCTAACTAAAATATTCTTTTAATATCAAAATAGCCGAAATCGTAATATTGGAATGCAAAATACTGTTATCGATAATGTATTGATAATATAAAATATACTTTAATTTGTTATTTATGATTACTTGCACTGAATAGAAAGACAAGTTAATTGGATAGGGTATGGCTGCTTGAATCGAACGGTGCATGATTGATCTAACAAGCATCGGACGGTTGAAATTGCTTGTGGATGGGTGCTGGGACAGCAGGTAACATGGGATTAACTAACCAAGCTACCTCTTCACATGGCATTCAATCCATCACGTGCTCCTCACGTGATCATCCCTGATACACATGCCTGGCATCTGCAAGTGGCAATGCCATCTCTTTCTCTCTCTTTTCTGAACTCCATTGTGTGAGTGACTGAGTCACTGAAAACAACGAAAAAGGGGTTTCTTTTTGCATCATTCTCTTCGATTTTCTCTCTTTGCATTCAAGTTTTTTTGTTCACTTTGGGAGCAACTTCTTAATGTTCACTTTGGGATTGTTCATTGCCTTGGTTGCTGACAAGCTGCAACTATGAAGGGCTTACTCTCTCCCACTTCCCTTCTTCAAATTACTCTCTTTCTTCTTGTTTTTCTTTTAGGTGAGTTTTATTTATTGCAGATACATGCATGACCCTTAATTGCGAATTTCAGTCTTGAATGATTAAATTGTCGCTAAGCTTTTCAAGTTTGCATCTTGATGACTGGGTCACTGAATTTTCCGTTAGATATGATAGTGAATTTGCCATAAGCTGTGGAATTGTGCTTCATCTCAGGTAGAATAATGTGTATTATTGATGTTGTGTACTTTGGGTACAAACCATAATGAAAAAGGTTAAGCTTGATACAATTTTATGAGACTGTTCTTTGTGCATTGTAGAAGGCCAATGAGGTACCAGAAATAGTAGCCAAAGGGCTGAATATGTTGTCCAAACTAACATAATTTGTAACGTTTCTGCATGTAGTTGATAAATAATGCAGTGTGTCTGATATCTTAATGATGAATGCGTGTTTACTTATTTTGAGGCCTTAGGAAATGCTGGAGTTTTTCAGTTTCTTCTAGAAATGTTTTCTTGTAGAAATAGAATTCCTTAAACTGAAAATTGCTGATAATGTTGGCAGTTGTTAACAAGTCTCAGGGCTCTCCAATCACTACTAAAGTTGATGCGTTGCCTCCTGCTTTCCCTCCAAGTACACAGCCACAACCCTTTATTCCTCTTATAGCTCCTTCCCCATTGAGACCTTTCACAAATAATTCTGTGCCCAAGTTATCAGGTATGGTTTTTTTTTTTTTTCTTTTTAAGTCTGTCAGTGAGACCTTACATTATGATTCTTTTGTTTGCTCAGTTCTCGTTTACACAATTTCTGCTTACCCTTTGGCATATTGTAGTTGCTGGTTGTTGAAAGTAAGGGGTTTAAGTTATAAAGGGAGGAATTGGGATAAAGGAGAATGAAACACTAAATTAATATTAACCGAGATGTGTTGCAGATTATAATGTATTGACGAGATGCTTATAAAACCTATACCAATAAATTTTTATTGATGCTGACCATAATCTAAACTAATTAGGGAAATAGAACATGATAAGATAAGGAAATAGGGTAAGCCTAAGAGATATGAAAAATAGGGAAACTAATCCTAGAAATTAGTAAGATGTTTTCTTTTATTAATGTATATAACATTGGTGAATAGTGGGGAGCAGGGCCATAGCCAAGATTTTAATCTTAGGGAAGGAAGGCCAAGACCCAATGTAGATTGAAATGGTGTCAAATACTCCAGTCAACGAGAATAAATTACCTGGTAAATTACAAAATAGACATGAAGGATGCACTTTGAAATTATGGCTATGGTAAGGTGCAACAATATGGGTTTGTACCTGAAGACTGGTGCCATTTTTTCTGGGTAGATTCAGTGGCATTGGTGATATATATGGTTCTTGTAAGTAACATGTTAGCTTGTCCTCTTCAGTGATGTACATGGCAGTGCTATGGTAATGGGTGAGTTCAATGTGTTGTGTTCATGTGGGTTCAATCTGTGATGTGGGAAGATCAGGTTGTTGTAAATTTTTTGAGTGGGGGTGAGATGCAGCGCAACAGTGACAACTAATTTTCACATAGATTTCCACTCAACACAACATAGGTCATCAAGGATCACAAAGACCCACCAACGCATGAAATATATCAGAGAGTTGGTGCTGGACTAGCCAAAAATAAAATTTTATCAGAAGCTTGGTCTAAAATTCCTGAAAAATTAGCTTTTATGATTATATCTAGAAATAATTCAGCAAAAGGGTGGTTATTTGGAGTGGTTTCAATGGACAATATTGATGGAAGAGCTATTGGTTGCTTAGGAAACATGTATGGGAAAATAAAGCAGCTAGTCTCTTGTGACAAAGTTATGTCAGAAATGCTATCAAATCCTTCATTCTTTTGATAGATTTGGTTTTGTGTATATTAAGAGGTAATTCTACAATTATTCCTAGCTTCATCATGTGATATAAATCTACCACGATGAGTAGGATTACAAATGGCATCTTGCAAACAAATAGTGAAACCACTTCATTTTTTCTTGAACATGCTGTTGCATGTGCTTCCTTAATACGTATGCTCATCTTAAAGTCCTTTGAATTACTAACTTTTTGGTTACCGAGATGACCAAGGATTCCTTTTTGCTTCCAGGCCTTTGTTCATTGAATTTCTCTTCTGCTCAAGATATAATGACCACAACTGCTACTGATTGCTGGACATCCTTTGCTCCATATTTGGCAAATGTTGTATGTTGTCCTCAATTTGATGCCATGCTGGTGACCCTCATAGGACAGTCGAGCAAATACTCTGGGGTGCTAGCTCTGAACGCAACTCATGCTAGTCACTGCCTCTCTGATGTTCAGAAGGTCCTCGTCGGTCAAGGAGCAAATGAGAATCTTAGAAAAATATGTTCAGTCAACCCAACAAATCTCACTGAGGCCTCTTGTCCCGTTGTATCCGTGGATGAATTTGAGAGTGTTGTAGATACTTCGAGACTACTGACTGCTTGTAGAAAAATTGATCCTGTAAATGAGTGTTGTGATCAAGTTTGCCAAAATGCCATAGACTATGCTGCTAGAAAAATTGCCTTAAATGATTTGTCTACTTCAGATGGAAACCATAGCATGCCTGGGCCAGTAGCTAGGATCAATGATTGCAAGAATATTGTTGTACGTTGGCTGGCTAGTAAACTTGATCCATCCACTGCAAATAGTGTTTTTAGAGGACTGTCAAATTGCAACCTAAACAAAGGTGAGCATGGAGAGAAAAACAAAAACGGTCTCCTTATATTTGATTATTACAGTTTTGTCTAATTTGTTGGAATGTAAAAGCATACATCTTACAGTGTTCAATGTTGTTATATTACATCACTCAGTATGCCCATTGGTTTTTCCAAGTGTCTCAAGTGTTGTGAAAGAATGCGGCAATCTCATACATAACCAAACAGCTTGCTGCAAAGCCATCAAAAGTTATGTGTCCTATTTGCAAGAACAGAGCTTTGTAACCAATCTGCAGGCCTTGAAATGTGCTGCATCACTTGGAAAGAAATTGCAGAATGCAAATGTCTCCAAGGACGTTTATAGTCTTTGTCATATAAGCCTGAAGGACTTTTCTCTTCAAGGTTGGCATTGTTATATTTCAATTGCTTAGAAACTGTTATTTTCCCCTTTCTGCAAGTTCTGATACTGACGCTTGTTTTGTTATGCTGACAACTATTGATGGGTTTTCCCTTGGATCAATCAGTTGGATTGCAAGGTATTAATCTTTTATCGATAAATTTCTTTTCCAAAATTTCTATTTTTTTCTTGTTCCTGTCATTCATAAAAAATATGATATTTTTTATTAAGTTTAAATTTCACTCCATCATCTTGGTTTTGTGTTTTCATGCAGAATCTGGCTGCCTTTTGCCGAGTTTGCCATCAAATGCAGTATTTGATGGAACTTCAGGGATTGGATTCATTTGTGACCTTAATGACAACATTGTAGCTCCATGGCCAACATCTTCATATCTGCTTCCATCCTCATGCAATAGAAGTATGTATAAGCTCTATCAAGAATTTCTAGTCGATTGGCCTCATTCTCAATTACAACCCTTTATGACAAATTAATGAAATTCCTTTTTTGTATAAGCTAAAAAAGAATTCTAGTAATATATACAATTATTAGGCAGATTCTATAAATCAAATAAAAGTAAAAACAATAACAGATCCCTACTTAACAACCCCTCAAATTGATGAGACTAATTGAGTAGCATCAATTTCTTAAGTAGAAACTAATGACAGAGAAATCGAACAACTTTGGTAAAGATATTTAGATGCTGAAGTTCAGAGCTAACATAACGAAGAGATATAACATGATCATCTCACGACTAGGAGAATCAGAAGAAAAACAAGGAGATAATGTTGGTTATAAAAGAAAGTCACATTCCTAGAAATGTGCAATTTAGGACATTGATATCATAACAGAGAAAACATATTTTAGTAGGAGCAAATATGAAAATCAAGATTAATAAAAAAAGTTTGAAATCTGAGTGAGAACAAAGCATAGAAGAAAAACAAAAAATGGTTGTATATGTTTATCTTAACCATTGAGACTACGTCCAGTTCTTGGTATCACCACCAAGTTTCACTAAAACTCACAAAAATGCAAGTATTATTAAAAGACAACCACTTTTGGCTTTAAGTTTTCTCTATACTCGCTTTTCCAGGCAAAAACCCAAAGTACTATTTATCCAGTAACATTTTCAACCTTTTACACTTCCCCAGATTACAAGAAAGTCGATTGAAAACAACGTTTGTGTATGAGGAATATGAAATGTCTTAGTCTAGGTATTCTCACAAAGAAAGTATCTAAGAGTATGACAAATTGAATCATGGAGAATGCTTGCTTAATTGTTTTCTTATGTCCATCAATTATGTGAGTAGTCCATGTCTTCAGGCATATTTTAGGGTGTTAACAAAGATAATCAGATGTTGAAAATACTTGTGAAGGACTTTGGATGGCTTGTGCATAGAACAAAAGCGAAACTAAATTTGAAGCAAGTCCAGTAAATACAAACAAACTCAAACCGAAAAGAGGAACTGATTTTTCCAAAAACAGGAACAGGGAGAGCATAATGTTTTGAGTGCCATTATAAGTGTGAATATTGTGCAAATTTTCAAGTGAAGCAGTCATGTGATTAGAGATTCTTTAATCAACAAACCAAAGCTAAGCAACAACATTGGACATACCTGAATACCCAAGGAGGATAGTAACTATTTGTTGGATATAAGTTCCAATACTCAAGGGCCTTCATTAGTTTCTACGTGCATATAGTTGGGAACTCTTTGATGATATAACCATGTTGCTTACAATAGTTACAACATTTCCTGTTGCAATTGCAAGTAATATGACCTAGTTGTTTGCAAGAAAAACATTGTTTCAGTAAAGCTGGGCAATGGTTTCAAATTCTGGTACAAGCTTCAAGAGAGGTTTCAGATTCTGGTAGAAGCTTCATAGTGCTTCATGAGAAGTTGATCTTTTATAGTTATCAATCTGCGTTCTTTTTCGATTGCCAAAGAAAAGTGGGACCAATTGAAGCATGTCCCGATATTATTGTTGTTTGTTTCCCTTTTATTTGTAGTCTATTTATTAGATCTATAATACTGAGACCAATTCTCTGCACTAGTTTCAAACCATTAACGTCGGGGAACCTATTGAATTCAGGCCACCATCAACGTTAATGCTGTCCCCCCACATGCCAACCTCCTCAAATGGCATGTCTATGTCCCATTTTCATCCATGCTTTTCAACAGTCAATTGATAAAAATGTCCAGAATTTCTTGCTTCTTGCCTTCTTTCATTGTATTCTCTTCTCTAAATAATAAATGCTCAATGACCATCCTAAATGGAAAATTAATGTAAGTTCTTATTTGTATAAACTAAAAAGGGAATTATAACAGTATGCAATTATTAGGGAGATTCTGTGCGTGTATGGTTCTGTATCAAAGTGATGTAAAATTAGTTAAAATTAATTTTCTAAAGCAGAATCAGTATGTGTTTGATCTCCAAAATCAATTTAAGAGTAAAAAATTTACGTTTGTTGCTTCTGCATTAGAGAATTGATTCAACAATAATAACAATGAATCCTTGACCAACAAGCTCCTCACCTATATCCAATGTTCCTGTCTTCAACATTGGATTTGTCTTTTGTAACACTTTTACCATGAGCAAAGACATGTTTCCATTCTGTACCATGGCTAATTCATTTATTCCTTCAATCATTCAATTGCAGCTACAAAACTTCCATCTCTTCCTACGGCAACATCCTCACAAAATGGTAAGTGCCATGCTCCTATACTGCTATGAACTGGTATTTCAGGTTTGATCTTTCAAAGCAGTGGTAGTTGTGAGATTTAGGCTCAGTTTGTTTTAAATTGTTTTTCTCTCAAAAATCATTTCTATTGACCACAATATTGATTCTTACAACTTCAATGTCAAAACTAGTAATTGACAGTACTTGAGTTTTCTTTTCAGCAAAATCATCTTGGGACTTCTGAAGGAAATATTGAATATAAGACAGTTGAATTTAGTACACAAGAAAATTTTTCAACTTAACTATGGTGGTTATTGGATGCATACCTATGCATTTCCATTGATGAGTATCTACTTATTTCCATTTGTTGCAGGTCTTTTCATTAATACCTTGGTTTTGCCTCTCCTCTTTACCTCTATACTACTTCCAAAGAGGCTTCTTTAACCTTGGAGTTCACTGTATTTAAGGTTTTTTGGCTACAAGGATTTTCCAGATAAGTTGTCTATTCTTTGAGGATCCAAGGAAGAACTATGTTCTTATTCTTATCCAATCATCAAATATGTTTATATTTTCACCAGTGAATGAGTACAGAAATACTATTTTGAGATAGTCTTTCTGGTAGATTCATGATTGTATTCTACTATTACCAAATATCATTGTTTCAATATTCTTTGAAATTGTAATAAGTTTTGTTTTCCGTACAAAGAATAGTATAAATATAAAAAACCATTATCTCAGTTCCTTCTGTGTGTACCATAAATTTCATTCTTCTACCTTTTCCATGTGTGAATATATTAATAAACGCTGGAGTTTTAAAATTACAAAAATAAATGAATCTGAAAAGAATAATCGACTTCAAAATCAAGAACAACTTTACTTCCTCCAATTCTTGCAGGAACCTGTCCTTGATCAAATTTCGGAAAGCGTGTAATTCGGCACATTGTTCAATTGAATAATCCCAAAAAATTGTTCAACATCAGAAGATTGAAGCACCGGCACAGACCCAATCCAATGAGGAAAAATGTTGCAGTTGTTCAAAGAAAAGATTGATTCCATAAACAAATAATTAAAGTAACAGTGTGATTGATCCATGCTGGCAGAAGAAAGAATGCGAGCGCAATTGAATTTTATATTATTTGATACAAAGTGCCGAGTTATACGGGTCGTGAAATTTGACTCAAGACATTGCATGCAACTCGTGCTATTCTCTGACTCCAAAACGAATAAAAAAATAAGAATTACAAGCCATCACTGTTACTATGGTTTCAGGCAAAACAAAACAAAAACTCGTGTTTCTTTTTTGTTTTAAGAAACAAAATTATATACTCTCTTTAGTTGTAATTTAAAAATCTAACTACTTAATCAGAAATTATAATTACATTTCTTCATAATAATGAATATCAAGACTATATAAGAACTCATACCCAAAACAAAAAGAATATATATATATATTTATATAAGAATATTATTATTTATTTTAATATTATATGATTAAATTATTAAAGGATATATTTATTTATTGTATTAATTTCATTTTTGTCAATGTAAATAAGTTATCCGTATTTTTAAAATAACATGGTTTTAGTTCAATTTTTTTATATTTATAATAGTTTAACACCAAAATTTTCTTTTTACATTAAAAGACCTTCTTAGTAAGGTAAACCATCGTTCTCATCTTTCTCTTCATGCTGAATATGACTGGATTTCTTTTTTTCCAATATGAATTCACATGACATGTCTTACTTTAATATTGGCAGACAAAATTATTAAGAATTCAAATTTTTGTTAGAAGTTGCAAAAGGTTAATTATATATATATATATATATATATATATATATATATATATATATATTGGTTGTTTATATTTGGGTACGAGTATGTTTGTCTTTATTTGAGAGTGACATTTTATTATTTTTCTTGACTTTTTTTTACTACTATAATATTAAAACTTTTTATTGTTAGGTCTAATTTATATTTTTTTTAATTACGTGCACAGTGCTTTAAATTCAATTTTCGAAATTAACAAGTTGTAAACATGTGACCATGTGCAAAACTTCGACTTTTACTTTTAGGAGCTATGTTTTTTTTAATCGACATCCTTTATAATATATTGTTTAGGAAACATTTATTCAGTAAGAAAATACAAAAAGAAAAAGAAAAAAAATGTCAAAACACTTAAAAAATGATTAAAAATATAAGTATAAACTAAAAGTTCCAAATCAAATAAAAAATATTGAGCGACATATACAAATAAAAGACAGAAACACATCATCTACCAACAAAGATCACAACAATAAACTAGTGATAAAATTGTAAAGAAAAAGTTTGTTCTCATTAATCATCTATTAATGATTTTTTTTCTTCTAGTAACATTTGACTAAATCACTTTTTGCAATAATTTTATATATATTTATTTTGTTTTAAGTGTGATAAATGAGGTAAGAAGTTTATAAGGTTAATTAACTGAGAAAAAAAATGTAATAGGACAAAAAAGATAACATCACTTAATCGAATCATTTACAAACAACAACCCTTCATAATAATATTTTACTCTGAACCCATCAATGTGAGGACCAAATGGTTTCTTAAAATAATAATAATAATAAATTAGTAATTTTTTTATTATTTTATCATGCATGGGTGTCACGTGAGGCATTAACTAAATTCCAAAATGATGGCACTGTTCTCCTGACCATAAGATTCATGTGTGGTTGTGTGGTTGTGTTGTTGGGCCCTTTACGCATCCCAAGCAGTCACAATTTTTAATATTTTTTTTCTCACAAATCTATATTTTAATTTATGAATGCAACATTTTATAATATTTAATACCATGTTTGAGACGTGTGATTTTCGGTGTAAAAAAATGTGTGTAGTTTTATTTTCAGCAATGTTATGTTAAAAAAAATTTCTTACGTGTACATAAATTTATTTTTTGGTTTCTATTACATCTTATGTTTTAAAGTAACTTTTGAACTTAAAAAGGTTGCATGAAACTTTTTATTGAGCAGAAAAATGCAAACTTTTTTTTTCCAACGTTACGACATATATTTGTAGGGTCAACAGATTTGTTTCTTCTTTTTGTATATATAAGTTGTTTTTTTTTTTCGAATCTATCACTTTCACAATAAATTACTTTACCTATTGATTTACGGTTTGAATTTCTCGAATTTAATACATTCATCATAAATAATTTTGTCGTTGAATTCATCAACTTTATGAAAAATAAGTGTAGTGCACATTAGTGGATCAATTTGACGTAAAATTGATAGGTCGAATAATTGAATTGCTTAGATATAAACCTTAAGAATTCAATTTAAGTTATCATTCTTTTGAAGAACGAAAGTAAATATAAACTAAATACACATTAATTATGGTTAGAAAAATTCCTTACACCTTTCATTATTTAAATAAATGAAATTATGTATACTCAAATTTGGTTCACATGACATAATTAAAAAAAGAAAACTTTAATCTACGGTCGAAAATTTTGATGGATTGTGTGGTTTTGCTCCTCAGTGTGTCAGAAAAGTTGTGGAGGTAGATTATTCATTTTAATTCACGTGCACTAAGATAGGGATAAATTAATATTTTAATCTCTTTTTTTTTAATTTATTAAATTATATTGATGAGATTATATTTCATTGGCACAAACAATAAAAGGAAATATGAGATATTATAATATAATAGTTTTAAATTTTTTTGTTCATATTTTAAAGCGATTAGTATGAAATATAATAACTAAAATGAAGTGTGGGAAAATAAAATATGGGTGTGTAGAAGGGAAACCCAAATTTGGCTTATTGTGTTGTTGTTAGAGAGAGAGAAAATGCGTCATTGATTCCGTCACAAGAGCAATTATATGTTAGAGTTTGTCTCTTTCCATTCGATGCATAATACGACGCCATTAAAAACTATGGACAGATCTTCTTTGGTGCCGCAAAATTAGTGGCGCCCCATTTTCTTAAACTATTTTATAATTTTATCCCTCATATATTATTTTAAGATATTTATATTTAATCATCTTTAAATTTGACTCTAAGTAAAACTTATTAGTGTTGCTTTAAATAAAAAGAATAAGACGAACTCACTAATTAAGAAAACTAATTATTAATGTTTAATTATACAATTAATGTTCTTACTTTAAGTAGTACTTTTCTATATGATTAATTAAGACGTGACTGATTCCTTCCCCTTTGTACTAACTAAGATACTTTTAGATTTGGATTCTTTACGAATTATTGTGTTATTTCTATTATAATGCACAGTGATTTTGATGATATGAACCTTTTCAATATTATCGTAATTAATGTATTTTCTTAAAAATAAATTTTAATTCTAATTTTATTTTATAAAATTAATTGACGATAAAATGATGTTTGTATTACTTTTATACTTTAAATTCATATTAGTCTTATGAGATTTTTAATATCTCTTTCATCAACATATATAGTCGTACGAGATTTTTAATATTTTTCATATCCGAGACATGTACATCTCAAATGTAGATTTAATATTAAAAACGATTCAATAAAAATAATTCAATCAATTTGATAAACAAAAAATATCGTTAAAATAAATATTTAAAATAATTCTAAAAATTATTTTAAAATTTAAATTTTAACTTTAAATTAACCTTATATAAATTAAAGTTTGTATTTATATTTTATAAATTCATTTTATCTCTGGTATGAATTCTCTTATATATATTTTGAAAACACAATTAAAAACAACGTTAAAAAATTAACAATGACCTCCACATTTGTTTTCTTTTTAATTATCGTTAAGAAAATGTGTTTTCAAGTGTGAAGTTGTTTACACATATTTTTTATTCTTTAGTTTGGTGTCATTTCACTGTGTCCTTTTATGTCCAAATTGATTTAAAATGACGAAGGAAATGAACACAACCAAACTTTTAATTTTAAACTCTCACTAAACACTATTAATAATTAGCCACGACAACGTTCTGGTAACATTTGTCACTAATTGAAACTCACGTGCTAAGTCAAACGGAAAGTACAAAATGAAATTAATTTTAAGAGAAAATCAACCACATCCATTTAAAGCGAAGGAAGAAATTTGAAACATTTATGAACATTGAGATAAAATCGAAAATAAAAATAAATAAATGGGAAATACAAAAATTAAAATGAAGAGTGAGAAAAATAAAACACAGGGTAGGTAAGCACATTTTCCTCGTGGATTTTTTTTGGTAGAATTTGAGGTATGCAAATTGTTGTGTGGCAACAGAACCATTTATGGGTAAGGAAAAGTAACGTCACTGACTCCGTCACATGATTAATTATATTTACCTTCTTGTCTCTTATGTTCATGAGTTGGAAACATGTACGAACCCATCATCACACCAATGAGGTGGAAAAAGATTCCAAAATCAATAAAAATTATCAAAAATAAATTTTAAATTTAATTTAATTTCACAAAAATTAAAAATTAGTTTATTAGATGAGATTTGTATTTATTTATATATTAAGAAATTGTCTTATCTTTAATTAATGTGAGACTTTCAACATATTTATTTTATGTCGACTTCCCTCATATCAAAGTATATACGAGGTGAAACTAGAAATGAGTGGTCTAATAGTGGTCCGAATAACGGGTGAAACTACATGTCTACAAAATAGAAATCTAACTAAACTTGATTTTTTAAACAATGATTCTGATATTATATTATAAGTGAATTTTAAACTTAACTCAATCCCACAAAATCGATTTATAAAAAAAAGTTTACACCCACTTATATATTATAAAATTGTCTAATCTTTAATTGTAACGATTACAAACAGACATTTTCTTTTAAGGCCAAATTTAAACCCTACTTTTTTTTATAATTACATTGATTATGCATGAACATAGAAGAAACCAAATCTCACTCACCGTTTAGATTTGAGTTGTGTGCATGATGAGAGTGGTTAATGTTAGATTCGATGTGTAGAGATCTTAGTTGTAGTTAATGAATCTGAGAACCATACCCATAAATACATAAATAAAGCCATGCATTAGGTGGCAGAAAAAGTTGACCTAAATTATTACAATAAGACAAAACAGTTGACCTACCCATAATTTTAGTGGTTGGAAATCTTCATGGTTCCTACACTCCAATTATTAAAATTAAATAATTTGATAAAATAAGAAAGTTTCAAAGCTTTCAATGTTATTGTTTTTTGGTTTTCTACTGCTTCAGTTACAACCCTTTGGTACACCTGACAAATAAAAAGGATAAAAGTGAAGATTTAACTTAGGTCATGGAGTTCCCTATGTTGGAGCTTTTCAATTTAAAAGCTCTATGAGTTTTTTTTTTTTCCATTAGGAATGCTATTTTTAAAATAGAACTCATGTTTGAAGATTTTTACTTCTATAAAAAGAATTAAATGGTGTAAAAAAATTTATTTTAAAGTATTATTAATGGTGTTAATATTTAAATTTGGTTAAATTACTTTTTCAATCATTATATTTAACAAGAAATATCAAATTAATCTTTTAATTTTTTTTATTCAATATAATCATGATTTTTGCAAAAATAATTCAATTTGATTCTTAATAAAAAATACTACAAATTAATACGAAGCATTGACTTTAACACTATTTTGTGAAAATCTAACCATAACGATAAAATTAAATCAATTTTAAAAAAGTAAAAACTAAATTGAAAAAAAAAATAACTAAAATATCAATTTAATACTTTTTAACAAAAATAAAGAAAAAAAAATAATTTAACGTTGAAAATATTATTTTTACCGTATGTTGAAATGTTATGAATGGTGAAAAGTTGAAGGGACCAGTGTTGGAGTACACCATACCTGACAACCACCTCCTTGTCTATAGTTATTATATGTCAATTAGTGTATGGTTCTATTCACCATGTGCATCTAATTATTTTATGTACTTATCAATTTTATTTTTGAGTTTTTACAAAATTTCCAAAGAAAGTGAGTAAAAAGATAAAAATAAATGAAAATATAATTTATTTAATTATTTATTATTATTTTTATTATGAACATTTTCATTAAAAGAAGGTTATAAACTCCCACATTGGTTATCATTAATTTATTGTTATATGTTTAGTTTCCGCCTTCTACTCTTTTATACCCTACTTTCTTGAGAGAGATATATAAAAGTTTCTGAAAGTCACTTTTTAAAAAAAAGAAAATTCCCTTTTGAATCCCATCGAATCTTTATCGTAACAAATTATTTTTATTATTTTTTTCACTCCATCACCTCGCCGAAGTAGATAAAACATTATTTTAATTTAATTTTAAAATTTTGTATGGGTTTAGAATATATTTTTAATTAAACACGTAGTATAGATTTATAATATTTTAATACTATTTACTTTAAAATTAATATATTTTTACTAAAGAATATAATTAATATAATTTTGTAAAACGTGAGAACCAGTATTCCCATGGTACTGTGGTAGATACATGAGAAATTTGTTGACGTAAAACACAGTTTCAGAAAGCAAAAAGAAAAATAAAAAATCCGCAATAGAAAGTAGCAGCACTCAAAAAACATTTCAGCATCAGAGAGATTCAATTTCTGAACTTTCTTTTTGTCCCATTATTACAAGTTCAGTGGGAATTCATTCTCTGAAAATTGAATTTCAAACTGGGCTTTCCTTTTTCTTAAAAGAAAAAGAAAATAAAATAGATTGCTTAAAAAAATTACATTAAAAAATTAAATATGATTTTTTGCAATTTTCAGGAATAATTAACATATTAAATTAATTGAAAAACAAATTAAAGTTTAAAAATTATAATTAATTAAAAATGTTAGTTTTAAATGTAAAAAGTTAAAATGAATTTAAATATTTTGTTAACTGTAACTAATTTCTTAACTTAATTGTATAAATTTAGAATAAACATTTTTAACCAAAAGTATTGATAGAAGAATAGTTTAAAATAATATTTTTAAAAATGGATTGTACTTTAAAATTTAAATGTTAGTTGAAAATTTTATTTTAGATTAATTTATTATTTGTAAAATACTTGTAAAATAATTAGCTTTTTATTATATACATTTAATTTGTTATTTCTAATAAATTGATATAAATATATGCTTATTTATAGATGAATAAAAAAGTAAATTTCAAAATAAACACTTATTAGTTAATAAAATATTAATTTTAAGCACATGAATTTTTTTTTATGATATTATTTTTATATTTCATTTTTTTCAAGTAAATTTTGTTTTGGTAAAATATGAATTTAATATAATAAATTTAGTGATCTAAATTAATATTTAAAAACATGCATGGTAACACGGTAACAATAATATGATGCGAAAATGATAATGAAAATGGTAAAAAAAATAACATTAAAAAAAAAAAAAATAGTAAGAAATT
>Ga0209589_1004015_pt1 | contig 25573 bp, 17 predicted proteins | sample CowpeawhiteBW_FD_187525 | JGI IMG/M metagenome (GOLD analysis project Ga0209589, IMG submission 187525) | Root nodule microbial communities of legume samples collected from California USA - Cow pea white BW (SPAdes) (version 2) | ecosystem: Host-associated > Plants > Roots > Nodule | place: USA...
ATAGAGACAATATATATATATATATATATATATATATATATATATATATATATATATATATATATATATCAATCTCTTTCTATCTGTCTAAGACATAATCATTTCCACAAAAGTAAGACTTACTATAATAATTAGTGAAAAGGGGTTTAAATTTATGAATCCATATGGTTTATTAATTACGAGTTGGAAATAAATATTTTTCATAATGGGTTTTAACTAGTGTAATGATAATAATAACAACTTTCCCACATTTTTTCTACTCTAGATAATTAAAACTTATAAAAAACTTAGTAATCTATATCATTAATGTTATATATAAAGTTTGAATGATGATGATATGATGATGATACCTCCATCCTCGGGCAAATCGGAGGTCCAGAGAGTGAGATTGTCTCTCAAGAGCTGCATGATCAAGGTGCTGTCCTTGTATGACTCTTCACTCAAGGTGTCTAACTCAGCAATTGCTTCATCAAAAGCTTGCTTAGCCAAATGGCAGGCCCTGTAAGTTTTATCAATAACCAAGTCTAAAATCTCGTAGGATGTGTAGAAAGTGACAAAGTCCTAGATTTCAGAAAAAAGGGTGATAATTTATGAACATGTATGTTACATAAACTCAATGACATGAACCAATGGATTTTAATGCACACCAGACCCATTACTTACGGCTCCAAATGGCAACATAGAACTAAATAATTTAGGTTTTTGTTTTCTGATCCTTAGCAACTAGCTGAAACCAAAGATAAAGAAAGAAAATTTTACCTTTCAGGAGAGTTCATTATCTCATAATAGAAGACTGAGAAGTTGAGTGCAAGTCCAAGACGAATTGGATGTGTTGATGGAAGATCTGTGTTTGCTGCAGCTAAAGCAGCCTAACAATAATAGTTTGCAACATCATCAAACAAACAGCACCAGATATGGATAAACACAATGAAGTATATGAAGGAGTTCATTGTTGAAATGAGAGATATTAGATATATACCAACCTCATATCCCTTCAGTGATTGCTCAGCTGCCTCCTTTCTTTCTTGGTCAGTCTTGAACTCAGCTAGATATCGATAATAGTCACCCTTCCTGTATCAAAAAGAATTGATTAAGCTCAAGAAAATTCAACACAGAAGAGACATATAATGACACACAATCTTCTTTCTTGTTACAAGATATTAGGTAGATTCTTTGAGGAAAGATACTAAAAATTTATGATATTAACAAGTTATGAACAAATTGATTGAAGAGATCATCATGATCTACAAGAAATCCACAAACTGAGCAAATATCCATAAGTGTTTCGTTAATCTTAACGATGACTGTGAAAAATGTATAAACTTAAGATATATTTAATGCTATCAATTAAATTAACCAAATTACAAAAACCTTTTAATTTTGTATCCTTGATCTAATAATATATCAGTTCTAATTTCTAGAGTAAAATAAAAATGTAGATGCTGTATTATGGAGTGTTAATGTTATTCTCTAATCAGAATTTGAACAAGGTAAATATTTAATAAGAAAAACAGTAGAAATTAAATAACAGTGAACATGACTCACATCTTATAGTAGAAAACGGTGGCTTCTCCTGAGGTGGAAGAAGGAACAAGATGCTTGTCAATAATTGACAGAATATCGCTGCAAATTTTGGAGAGTTCCTCTTCCACCTTTTGACGATAATTCTTTATCATTTTTGCATTGCTCTCGTTTCCTTTAGACTCTTCCTTCTGTTCAATCGATGACATAATGCGCCAAGAAGCTCTTCGTGCACCAATCACATTTTTATATCCCACCGACAGCAGATTCCTCTCTTCCACGGTCAATTCTAGATCAAGCTTTGCAATCGCCTTCATGCATTCAACCATTTCTGATGAATTTCGCATGTTAATATATATACCATTTCCAACAAATCATTCCAAACACTCTCATCAATAATCAAACAAAATGAATCAAATGTTTTGGATCCTTTTAATCTGGTTCGTGAAAAGTTGGAAAAAAAAAAATCGAGATTCACGCGTATAACAAGGTGGCATAAAGAAAACAGAAAAAGTGATGATGATGACCTTCATATCTCTCAGCTTGCTCAGAGAGCTTCGCGATGTAAACTTGGGTCTCTCTCTCCTTCTCCGAGGACATTGTTGTGTTGAATCAGAGGAAGAAGGGTTTGAAAATGTGAATGGTTGTGGAGAAGAAGAAGATGATGAAGAAGAAGATGAAGAATAAGAAGAAGAAGAATGCGAGGAAGAAGGCGAAGGAACCGTGGAGTGTATATATATAGAACGAAGAATGCGGGGAGAGGTTAAGACTGAATCTGAGCCCTAGGATGAGCGATTTTGTAATTCTAGTTTCACTCTTCCTTATTCTTAGAACAAAACCAATCACAAACCCTAACTTCTAGGGCTTGTTTAACATCGTTTCAATATTTTATATATATATATATATATATATATATAATTTTATTCATTTTAAAATTCACAATTATTGCATTTAATTAATATATTTCTTTCACATTCTACTCAAATTGCTAGATCTGATAAAACACAAAATTATGCATATGTAGAGTAGAGAAGAATAAAATATTAATACACCATCCTCTTACATTTTTGCATACATAAATGTATGAATATAGGTTGTAAAGGAGTTTTTAAAAAAAAATAAAAATTAAACACATACTCTTCTTGGTTAGTTTTTATTGCCCACCTTAAAAGACAATATACACATACAAAAAATGAGGATAAAAATGTTTGTATTGCTAATAAGAACTTTACATTTTTTTTTCAAAAGCTCGTGAAATATTGTTCTACTCACAAGGACATATAGTATTCAAAAGTCAAGTAAAAATAAACACAGTAAAAAAATATAATAAATAATGTTAAATTCAACTTGAAAATAGAAAAAGAAATATGAAGTAAAAATGAAAAGAATAGTTTTTAATAGTTCTTTCTAAAGAAAACATTATGCTTTGAAAAAGTATAGTAAGTTTAGTTTATTAATTAATCAAATCTTGTGAATTTAGTTTTCTTTTTTTTTCCTTAAGGTTTCTGGTTATCAGGTTTTGGTTTTATTGTAGTCTCTATCTTTTTTTACTTTTGTAATTTAAAAAAAAATAGTAAGTTATGTTAATGTTAAAAATAAGTAATTTTATCATTTTTCAAATAAATTCTTAGATCATTACTAATATGTTGAAGATGTCTAACCTTTATCGATACATTATTTTTTTTATCAATAATAAAGAATATATTAATTGTAGAGCACTTAGTGTAAGACTCGCTAAATTTAAATAATTAAATAATTAATTATTTCATTAATGTGAGTGGGAGAAGTTTTATGACAATAAATGATAATCTTCATGACGTGGAAAAGTACTAGTTCAAATGATTGAGAGTACTTTATTGTGTGAGAGGACTTAGGTTCGAGTCCTAAGTATGCCATTTTGTGTTATTATTCATTATTATTTTAAATATATGATGATCATGTTGTGAAATAGTATGTTTATTGGATGATGACTATTAGCATGAAACATTAATTGGATTGATGGTTTAGCATTGACTTGGTATTGATATGGTCGTGGGTTCAAAGAAGAGGTAACACGTTGGCGGTCTCGTAACACGTTGGCGGTCTCTGGGCACAACCCAGATTCATATGCACCGCCTGACGGCGCATGAATTTGTGGGGTTGGTTATGCAGGTAGAAACTTAATGTTTCTGCTGTATGTAAAAAGGTAGATTCCAGAAAATATGCTAAAATGGTAAAACGGGAAGTGTGAATTAGCATGTGGTATTTTGTTAACGAGGTGGTATGACCATAAAGGAGAAAAAGAGCAAGTGCAAAAAGGGGTGAAAGGAAATCCATGTTAGTAACATGTAGGGATGCATAATAATCTACTTGTTGAGTGTCTAACATATTCTACTACATTGTTGGTGTATTTTGAGGTGTATGTGCAATCTTGATGATATAGACTTTACATAATTGGAAATGTGAGTATGAGTTGCTAGTGATAAAGCTGTGGTTGGTGTGATATAATTGTTTTATAGCTTTGTGTGCTATATGATATGAGGTTCATTGGGATTCATATCAATGCCAAATACCAGTAGCTGTGTGCCACTGGTATAGCGCCTGGCGGCGTGAGCGAGCCGCCAGGCGGACGGGAATTGAATCAGTGACAGTGGTCACAGCGGGAACGGGGCATTTGGCGGCGGGTGATGGTTCCGCCAGGCAATGACGGCATAATAGGGTGCCTGGCGGCATGGTGATGCCCGCAAGGCGATGACGGTACTGTGAGTGTACTGTGGCGCGTGGTGCCTGGCGGTGTGTGATGCCCGCCAGGCGGTCTGGAGCTAAGTTTCGTCTAGCGGCGTGTGATGCGCGCCAGGCGGTTTTGGTCCAGTGTTGGTGCGCGAGGAGAGTTTTCTACACCGCTTAAAGGGAGGTTCATGATGCGATGCTTTGGCTGGGGGCCCAGTTACGAGTGTATCTTGTATTGGGGTAACACGTGACCACTCTAGGTTGTAGCCTGGTGGTTTAGGAAGTCCAGTGGAGTGTGCAAGTGGTGGCTCGTACGGCGAGGTTCGGGTGATTGCCCTCTTTAGAGTGATTCTGATAGAGATTTGGTAGTCTGGAACAGCTACAAACTTTATGTTTGTTTCGGGGAGCTCCACTTGGTGTCACGGTGTGATGGTGTGACAATGTTATTCCCACGTGTGGACTATCAGGTAGTGGCCTGTAGTCGGAGGGGTGAGTGGACACTCATGCAACAAAGATCGACCATAGTTCTCACTTAAAGGGTATAGAATTGATGGAAGTTTGAAGGCAAGTGTAGGGAGTGAAGTTGTGAAAAGAAAAAAGGGAAAATGTACTAACCCGGGTTTACATTGTTAATATTGTATTTAATTATTATATTGTGGATTTTATTTTAATGAGCTCACCCTATCTGTGTGTGTGGCGATGATCATGTAACTTGTTACATGGGAGCAGATGTTGATGCAGGTAAGCAGGTAGATGCTTGAGACGGAGTGGAGATATTCTCGGGGATTTTATTACTAGTTATTATGATGCACTATGGAATAAATTGTAAAAGTTTGGACATTTTGTTGACAATATGAACGAGGGGACTCATTTTCCTTATTTTGTTATAACGCTTTGAATTTTTAAATTTGATTTTCCCGCGTTTTTGGGAATCGGATATAAATAAATGAGGTTGTTAAATTTACTTTTATTTTTATTTATTCAAATAAGTAATTTCCGGCTAGGACGTTACACTTAGAATGTTCTAACCCTTATATACAAAAACCCAAACAAAAAAGGAAAATGATTTTTTGACTACTAAATTTTAACAACTTTCTCTTACAACCTTAGGTGACATTTTTTAAATGGTTTTTCATTTCTCAATTTTCTCATTCTCAATATTTCAAAACCAATTAGAAGATGACAAAACATGTTGTAAGAGAAAGTTATCAAAATTTAGTAGTCAAAATATCATTTTCCAAAGAAAAAAGATACTAGACAAAAGTAAGTAGTCTTTATATGATAATAAATAAGAAATCAAGTGAACTAACCTAAGAGATATACACATATCCAAAATCAACGAAAAACAACATTGAGCATGGGTTCTTCAAACACTTCGTGTTTTCGAGACAAAAACTTTTGTTCAAAGTGATAACTTATGTTGCAATGCTAAAATTCAGGCAAGGAGTATGATAGTTAGACCATGTGAATTTTAAGGATGATCCATTTCTCCATATTGTAAAAAAAGATGTGAGGCTCCATGTCTTTTTCTTGATGTGGGACTCTTTGTATTTTTCTTATGGTGCTATTCAAAATGCCTTTGGGGATGTCACAAGAAGTTTCCAAAGCTAAGATTGTAAGAAGAAGCGCTTCTGCAACACCAAAAGACAAATGGAAACTATGCATCTAAGAATGATTAGTACATAAACAAGGTATTTTAAACTTCCTGGACTAATGAAAATATTACAAGATTTTGTATTGGGACACTACTACTTTTCACCCTACCCTACTCTCCATCCAAGTTTTATACACATAGTGTATATTTATTTAGTTTTCTTTCCCATTGCATGCACTCCACCTAGACCAAAGACTCATTAATTGGCTAATAATGATCTACTTAAGCTAATAATGATCTCGCTACATAATGGTTGATTGTAATTGTAATTGTGCCAACCAAAAGTCACCCAAGAGCATTCAACAATGCATCATCCTCTTGGTCTACCAAAGGCTGGTTCCTAAGTTGCCAAATGAACCCTTATTTACCACTTGAAAATAAAACCAAACTAAAGTTCATTAATTGATTAACCCAAAACATAATTTGGTCAGCAAATCTTATAGAGTATTGAATCATTATTTAAACAAACTAATTACTTAGAAACTACAGCAAAGTAGGTTCTCCTCCATTTAGACCATGATGCAATTCATTTCACAAACTAAAAAAAACAAGAATTAAAACTCAAACACTATATTAAAGAACAAAGAGTTAATTGAGAATTTTCAATATAATATTTTATGAAGGATTAAATTTATCGAAGTTACTTGAAAGCTAAATATGTACTAGTGTTTGATAACTAGTAAAATAAAGAATGATTTATAATTTTAGAATTGCTTACTGAAAAATAGGACAACATAGCGGTTTAAGAAACATATAAAACTTTATGATCTTATAATGACACAGTGTGAGAGATTTCGACCCTAATGTTGAATTTGAGACACTCTTATGTATTACAATTGTTTTAATTCTTTTTTACCAAATAAAAATGTAAATGGGAAAATATTTCTATTGTAATTATGGAATGATATATATTTTGTTCAAATAAGGTTAACAAATTCTATAATTTGTTAGATTAGAAGAAAAATTTTAATAATGTTAAAGACCACAGCATGTTCACCAAATATATTTATATAATGTTTTAAAACATTTTCTTCTTAGACATACTAAATAATTAAGTTAATAAAATATCAATGAGTATTTTTATTATATTTTCTATTTCTTATCAATAATAACAAATATAATTAATAAAGATAAAAAGAAAACTTATAATCATCCTTCATAGCCTCTCCATTTTAACATTTATGAGTCTGTCACAAAAATAAAATGAAAAGACAAACCATAAATAAGTCTCTTTTCTCATATGCATATGGCACTATAAGAAATATCGTATTTAGCGACGGATGTAAACCGACGGATATATACCCGTCGGTAATTGATATTTACCGACGAATTTACTGATGGACACACATGATTGTCATTACCGACGGATTAATTCGTCGGTAATGCCTGTATGGAATTATGAACTTAGTTACCGACAGATTAATCCGTCAGTAATGTCTATGTGAAATTAGCCACTTATTTACCAACGGATGTCGCGTACTTACCAACGGATGATATCCTTCGGTAAAGTTTGTGGTATTATGAAATCACATTTCACTTTCCTTTTCCCTAAATTTCGACGTCGCGATTGCGCTGCCATCACCTCGCCGCTATTGTCGCCTCTACGCTGCCGTCGCCTCTCCGCTGCCACCGTGGGTCTGAGTTCCACGTTCCAAGATCGTCTGGGTTCCACGTCAGAGCGGCTCTGTATTCTCGTCGGCCACCGCGTTCATTAACCCTTACCTTCGTTTTGTTGAGTTTAATTCATTCTTCTTCTTGCCATTGTTATCACTGCTAGGTTTTCTCATAGGTTTTTGATTTGTAAGGAATTGTGTTCTAGATTGCTGGTGCCGTCACCTCTCCACCCTCGCCGGCCACTGCACTGTTTGACCCTCACCGGCCACTGCACTGTTTGACCCTCACCCTCGTTTTGGTGAGGTTAATTCATTGTGGTTTACCGAATGTTGATCGCTCATACTTGTTCTCACATGGTTCTTTATTTTGTAAGGGATTGTGTTCGGTCTTCCCACGTCCGTTGGTCCCAGAGCACTGATTTTGGTCCCAGAGCACTGATCTTGTGGTGTGTTTGCGAGATATCGGAGCCATTGTAAGGTGTGTTTGCCGATTGGTTCTGTTTTTGGTTTAATTATTGCTGATTGATGCTTAGTCCAAATTGAGATTGGTTGAATTGTTATATGCATTTGGATTGGTTCTGTTTTTGGTTTGATTGTTAATTGATGCTTAGTCCAAATTGAAATTGTCTGAATTGTTATTGGTTCTGTTTTTGGTTTCATTTCAACAATCTATACCACCTCATTTATTTTGATAATAGCAGTGTAATTCTAAATGAAAAGCTTGTACCTGTAATGGGATTGGATTGCTAATTCTGTTAACTCTTATACTGCATTGTGATGCCTCCATGAATAGATATCATGAATCTGATGATGGTATTTTGGTGTAGACACATTAACTTTTCACAATTTTGGTTAGGAAAAGAGGTTAATGATGAAATAAAGTGGGGGCATTTAAGTCCACTTGAAGTATATAAAAATTAGATTCCAATTTTCATCTTGGCATAGTCTTTCGATTCATAAGTTAAAATGTAACCCAAACTTTTGCATTATTTCATTAACCCATATCCTTTTTATACTACCGTCATGTAACCCAAACTTTTGCTTAAAATTTCCCATATATTGATCTTGAGACTTCTTTTTTCTTTTGGTCAATTGAATATGAAAAAGTCAACTCATGGTCAACTTATCAAATTTTCAGCCAATTTAGTGCATCTTTTGCCATTCTTTTTGTAAGTTTTTTTGCCCTTCATTCACTATTTCTGCATCAAAAAATGCCACACAAGTTAATCACTCTAATCCAATGAAAAAAAACATAAACGAAGTTCTTTACTAGTTATGTATAAACTAAGTCACACAAGTTTGGGTCTCCACACATCAATTTTCGTGCAGCATGTTATTCCAGACTTTTACATTAGTTTTCATCATCCATATACCAATTAGAAGGTGTTTGTTCCATTGCTTCATATTTTCTTTGCTGATTTGGGATGTCTTAGCTCATTTTGACCATTTCTAGTTCATTTTTTGGGTTTTTACTAGGCAAATTCGAATTAGCTTGTTAATTCTGAGTTCTCATTTGTTCTCAACCTTTCTTTTGATAATTAGAAGTTGTCAAAGTATTTCTATAAGAGTTATGTGCACTAGTTTACTTAATTTTGTAAATTTTTGGAGTTTTAGCATAGTTTAGTGGTAGTTTTAGGTCTTAGGTAGCTAGATTTTGAGTTGTAGTCAGTTTTAGCAGTTTGAGTTGTTTTCTATTCATATTTTGCCATTAGAAACATGTTAGGATAGTTAGATTAGACTTCCATAGGTTAGCTTAGTACATGCACACACAAAAGGGTCAATTTTGTAGACTAGTCTTGGTTTTAGGTAGTGATTTTTGGTAAATCATTTAGGAGATAGTTTGTGACTTAGGATTAAGTCATTTTAACCTTGTCTAGGTACTTTAGTGGTATTTCTACCCATGCTTTAGCATAAAATTAGTTTTAGCCTACTTTTAGGGTGTTTTTAGAGGTTTTAGGTAGTGAAATTTTGAGTTTTAGGTAGGATTTCAGTTTTGAGTTGTTCCTTAGGCTCCTTTAGTCATTTTAACTTTGACAAACATTCCTGTGATACATATTATTTTCTCTATTTTATGAACAATTTAGTGTGTCATTTGATATATATTGTCATGGAGTTTGATAATGATACAATATTTGATATAGTGGAATGCTGGAAAGTTGGACTGCTGAATTTGTTTGTGTTAGAATTTTCTATATGCAGGTATTGTGGAATGGACCCATCCGTCGGTAAATCTATTCGTGAAGTCCATGTCATTACCGACGGATACGTCCGTCGGTAATTACCGTGGGAAGCATTCGTCCAAATTACTAACGGATATGTTTGTCGGTAATGGCATGGACTTCACGAATGGATTTACTGACGGATGGGTCCGTCGGTAATTATCCACGGCCTAATCCGTCGGTAATTATCGATGGACAGGACGACAGATGTTTCCGTCGGTAATTACCGGCGGATTTCAACAATCCGTCGGTAAGTGATTACCGACGAGCGGTTTACCGACAAATATTTTGTCATCGAAAGTCCATCAGTAAAACATTATTACCGACGGATTATGGCTATTACCGATGGATTCTGACAGTCGGTAATTAACGTTTTTCTTGTAGTGGTTGAATTCATACTCTCTTGAATTTATCCTGTATTTATAAGAAAAAAATTCAATAATGTATGCGCTAACAAAGGAGGAATATCCAAAAGTGCTTGTTTTCAAAGATGGAAAAGAGATATGAAACTCTCTAACAATATATAAGGGTTCCACAAATATAAAAAGAAACAAGTAGTCTTCTGACTCACCATTATGAATTATTTAGTATGGAATCAAGTGATGTAGCAACCTATTTTTGGAATGTTATATATAGAAACTTTATTGAATTATTATAAGTAGTGTAACTGTTTCTTGTGTTGTCTTAAAATTCTTAATTCTCTCTTTTAGTGTAAATTTAAGACTTTTTGAAAGACTATGACAAAAAATAATAATAATAAAAATGTTAATTTAAATTTATAAGACGTAATTCAATAATTATTAAGGCACAACGTGTAAAGAAGTGAAAAATTAAAATATAAGACCCTTGAAATTTCTAGATTACTAATTTACAAATGAAGAAAGTCATAAAAATGTTGATGAATGCATTTTTGTTGTCATTCGAATCATATAATCCTGGCTTTCTTGAATTGTAATTAAGTTTAAATCTATTGTTTTAATTGGAAAAATTTGTCCAAATAGGATTAAGTGAGCTTTAGCCATTCATAAAAATCATTTTTTAACGCCTCGATGATGCTAGATGTTATAGGTAGACGACCTTGTTTGATGATTTGGACAAACGATTCTAGTCAAAAAAAATTATTTTGTTGAATCTTACCAAATGATCTTATAAATCATCCTTGGGCTAAGTTTTGAAGATATGATGCATTGCATAAAAGCTTCCTGAACATTCTAACTTGTTATTCTGTGTAGCTAAAGTATAGACAAGTTCATGAGTTGTCTATAGATGATAATTGATGAATCTTCTAATGGACCTATGGACAATGCTAACATGATTGATTTGGTGAATTTCCAATGATTGAGAAAAGTTAAGATTCTAAGTCTAATAAGAAATAAAGTGAGTTAGAAGACTAAGAAGAGAAGATGTTGAGACTCGTTTGATGTGTATCACCAAAATCGTCTACTATGTGTTGCACCGGACTCATCTAATATGTACAATGTTATTCGTATACTCCAAAGACACAAGTCGTCTAACGCGTTGTTGGGCCATTAGGTCATCTACTGAGTTGGGAATTTCACAAACAAAATTTGTTATTGATCATTGTCTTTTGTGCAAGATTGTGAGGATTTGCAACACCAGAATACGTTGTTTATTATACTGAATATTCCACAAATAGAATCTATTTTGATGCCTTGAATCTCTGCAAGAAAATATGTAAGTGTAGATCATATATCGCACATTGGAATTTTTGAAGCTATGCAACTGAAATAGACACCTTGAATCACCAACATGAAGCTTGGAAGATTGTAAATTTGAGAAACAACTTTAGTCCATCTAAGATTGCTATAAAAAGACAAGCAACAATGTCTCATGTGGTCTTTCACATGGAAGGCTAAACCTTCTAGGTTGATTCTGTTATAATTTTGTAGTATTTATGAGTTTATGTACAATTAAAGTGTTATTATTTAATTTCTTCAAAATAGAGTTTATTTTATCTACTTTTTAATTTCTTCAAAACAAAGTTTATTTTATATATTATTTTTGAGTTATGATTTTTTTTCTCTTAGGGTTGCTTTAGAATGCATGATTATATATCTCTTATTTGCTTAATTCAAGAGGTAAAAGATAATACTTTACTTGTATACACTTAGAACATGTGAGGTATTGGAACAAATGAGAAACATAATGAATTAATTAACGCTTTTTTAATTAGTTCATACTTCTTTAGAAATAATCTCATGTTTGTTTAATTCAAGAGATAAAAGAACAATACTTTACATGTATACACTTAGAGCATGTGAAGTATAAATAGAATCTCACTCATGTGCTTGGAACGAGTAACAGACTTACTGAATTAACTATTTAGTAAATTTAAGATATGTTTTGAAATTAATTGATAATCATACGATAACTAATGAAGAATTTAATTATGAATAAATCGGAGAATCACCTGATATTATGAAGTTGTTATCTTTATATTGTTTATTGCAACCCCTAATCATGTTTTCCAGGAAACTCATTTAAAATAGAATAAATGTTTTACTCTATTTAATTTGATCATAGAAGCCACAATGATCAAATGTGTAGAATGAGTTGGATATTATTGGGTTTGTTGGGTCAATGAGGTGTTTTTAGAAAAAGTAAAACAACCAAAAACCACACCCTCCTTGCTGGTATTAGTTCTCAGCCAAGCTAGCAAGAGAAGGAAGGGAAATTAATCAAAGTATGACCATGGAAGACTTTGTATGCCTAATCTTTCCATGTATGACTAACTGTTATAAATTAAAGTATTGGTTTAGCCATGTGAATGGAGAATTTACACTATTTTAAAGTCTAGTAGTAAGAAGAATTCTTAACCTTTTAGTACATTTTATTGGCGATCATGTTTCTGCAGTTTTCCAAATACTAGCACCAAGTGCAATGAAATGAGTCCAGGTAGAAACTCGTTCTGTACAGTGAATAAAGCAGCAATTTCTAATGGATGAAACACAGGTTTTCCATTGAAGCATGAGCTGAGATCAAAGGATATTCTAAAATTTCTATTTTAGAACATAGAAGACCAAGGTTGAGTTGAGCCACCTCATAACTTAGGAGCAATTCTTGGGCGATCCCAGTCTGTGATAACATGGTCTCGACTTATCTCCTTGAGTGAACGGCAACCGGTTAGTGCCATAGTTAGTTCAAACTCATCACGAAGCATTTGAAGTACTTTTCTCACACCAGCCTCTCCATCAGCAGCCAATGAAAACAACACAGGTCTACCAATCTGAAATTTCAGATAAAAGGTAAATAAAAAAGCATATTCCACAAGTTTCGTTGACATTAATGGCAAATCCATATTCTGAGGAAATTACTAGGATCAGGATCTTGTGCTTCTTTCTGGAGCTTAAGAACTACACCACTATGATCCTTGTATGCTTGAGTAACGCAAACAAGTATACACATAGTGTAGTTAGTTAAGCACTCAACAATTTAATTTGCTATGGTGATAATCTAAATTTCGTGTACTTACAAACACACCAGCTGCCCCAAGTGCTAGTGCTTTAAAAACATCTGTTCCTCGACGAACTCCACCATCCAGAAAAACTGGAATTCTTCCTTCTGCAGCTGTAACTACCTATTCAAGTCAAAGCAACAAATATTTCCAATATGTTAAAGTGAAAGAGGGCATTAATCAATAGGGCACAAAAGTACAAAAGAAACAAAAATGAAAATGCAATGATGACGAGCAAGGAAGCACACAATGAAACAGAGTTTTGCAATGACTCAAATATAGCAGCTTTAAAGTTTTAATGTAAAATGCACAATTTAATAAAATTAAACAAAAGTTGAGCAAGACTTTCAGTTACACCACCGAAAATGCTGGCACTAAAAGTGGTACTTTTCTATTTCAGTTGTTGTGGAATAACTGTCGATAACTTTAGTAAAACACGCCTAAACTAGCAGACAAGACAGGTGAACAGTGCTTCCAACTACTGAGCTAAAATATCACTTACATGGCCTATCCAAACCGCACCAAAGATACTAATAGACTAGATGTTCTACTAAGACCATCCACACTGATACTAGAATATACATATCTTCCCTTGGACGGTTTGGAGTAGTTAGACAATGCAGGAGCCTTAACAAAATTTGTATTGAACCACCTTAACAATCTCTACCTTGGTTCAACACAAGTCTTCTGAGCGAGAATCAGAACTTGTCACTAAATCATGACAGGCTTAATCACTAATTAACCTTGGATCAAATCCAAGCAATGGAAGAACTTGTTGCCTGAGAGAACCCTTTTGCGATCATATCCGAGGGATGGAATATGATAATCATATCATATTCCATGGTAGACTTGATTCTTAGATAATTGTAAAAGACTATTATCGTCACAATAAACAGTGACAAATTGGTCTTGCATCTTCATCTCTCTGGCTAGAGACCCCATATTCACTACCTTCTGTAGACCGACATTTCAGCTAATTGCTTGCAGTACCATATGCTGTAAACACATAACTGTGAAAGATTTTCTAGTGTCCAAACACCCAACATAGTCCAAGTCAACATAACCTTTTACGGGAGCATCTTTGGCATATTGTCCAACTCTACCATAAATTTACTCTTCCAAGCAATCCTTTCGAATAACAAAGTAACCACTTAAGATGTCGCTAATGAGCTCAACCCTAAACCTCCAGCTTATTAATGTTTTCTATTAGAATGTCAACAACAAACAACAATAATAATACGAAGTGATCTTCTGCTATAAACTTGAACTAGACACAAGAACCATACTTGGTCCATTCAAAACCAATACTTGCAATGAATTATTCAAACCACTTGTTCCATTGCCTTAGGGATTGTTTCAGACCATACAAAAATATGTTTAGTTTACAAACATAATCCTTCTTGTATCCTACCTCAAATCCTTCTTGTTGCTTCATAAAGATGGTCTCTCCTAGGTCTCCATATAGATATGCAATCTTAACATCTATCTCTTCCAACTCAAGGTTAAGCTCAACAACCATGAGTAACAACATCCTAATGGATTTGTGCTTTACTACGGGAGAAAAAACATTTTTATAATCAACTGGCTCTTTCTGAGTAAAGCCTCTAAACATCAATCTCACCTTGAATTTAGTCCTAAATGATCGTCTTTAATTTTAAAAATCCATTTACAATTGACCAACCTAAAACCCACTAGTATACAAACCAGAGACTAGGTATTGTTCAAATAAAGCAACTACATCTCCTCATTCATAGTGTCCAACCATTGAGTTTCTCCTTATTTGCAAGTGCAAAGGATACAATAGATGGTTCATCTTCTAACACTTTATTGGCAACTACTAAGGAGTATGCAATAAGCTTTGCCTATCCATACCTTTCCAGAGCCCTAATCGTTCTCCTTATTCTACCTTAGTACTGTAATCATCAGCATGTGTTTCTTCAGAGTCCACATTCTCTACTGAAATTTTGTGTTTTCTCTACTAAGCATTAAAAATACATTGATGTTGGTATATTAAATTTCTTTTTAATATATTTTAAAACATCAAAATCAGTATTCATTAGGGTATTTTAAAGGCACAACAAAGTAATAACACAAAAACCCAGTAGAGAATCCAAAGTCGTTTCTTCATCAAAAGCTTCTTGTCTATTATCTACCAAATCGTTTAAATCGTCATTTTGTAGGAACCCAAATGCTACTATTTTGTCAAACTCCACCTCAATGTTTGCCTTCTCACCATCATGGCTATGCCCAAGCTCACATTCTGGAACTTTTGGCATCAAAGACTTGTTTCATTGAAAATGATGTCTTGGATCAAGACATCATAGACAGTATCCTCTTATACCTTATGAACAACCAAGAAACATGCATTCCATAATGCGTGTATTCAGTCTTCCTAGTCTTGTGTGATCATAGCCAACACAACCAAAGATTCATAGATTTTCAAGGTTGGGGGAATGTCTTAACCAGGTTGGCATCAACAGCAGTAGTTTTAGCCCAAAACATCTTTTTGGAACTCCAACACTTAGTAGCATGCATCTCACCTACTCCAGAACAGTCCTATTGAATCTCTCAATTAAGCCATTCCATTGAGGAGAACCTACTTCTTCTGGTGCCTTGCTATGTCATTATCCTTATAGAATGTGTTAGAAAATTCTAAGAAAAATTCAAGACCATTATCAATTCTAAACTGTTCCACTATCTTACTAGTTTGGTTCACTACAAAAGGCTTCCAACTCTTGAAATTTTCAAAGGCTTTGTCCATGATATTCTAAGGGTAGACCTATAACTTCCTCGAGTAATCATCTATTAACAAGAGTGTAATGGAGATGAAGATTGTCACTACAAGTCACCATGACATAATCAAGAGTTTTCTTCGTTCTACATTGTCCTACATTAAAATGAATTTTTTCAACCTTTACTACAACAAAACAAGCCTTGCTTCTTCAAATCAACTAATACTTTTTCACTTACATGATCTAACTTTTTGTGTCATATCTCAATCAAACAATCATCTTAGCATTAGATGTTGAGTCAGGTACTGCAAAACCTTCCAAGGCGTACAAGTCATTCTTTCTCACATCTTTCATCACTACCCTAGATCCCTTCATCACCTTCAACATTCTTTGCTCACCTTTGAACACATATCCATTATTTTCAAGCTCGCCAAGGGATATTAGGCTATGTTTCAAACTAGGTATAAACCTAACTTCTTCAAGCAATCTCTCAGTTTCCTTGTGTAGATGAAAATAGTTCCAACTCGGGATATCTTATAGAAATTGTTATCGCAAAGGAGAACAAAGCCTCCTTCAAACCATAGACGATCATGAGTCATGTGAAATGAACATCTTGAGTCCATTATTTAGTCACAATTATCAACATTTTTTGACACCATGAGAACGTCTAATAATTCATAATCGTCTTCCACACCAAAGTTGCTTTACCATACATAGACTATCTACCAAATCCTAACATATCATCAAGGTTGTTAGCCTTCTCCTATTGTCTCTTTGGGCAAAACCTTTTGGTGTGACCATCTTTCTTTCAATTGTAAAATTTAATTGACTATGCAATTCCACCATTTCATATCCACAACTTTTACCTCCTATGTTATCATGGGTAGACGCTCTCTCCTCTACAAGGTCTTCTCCAACACTATTCGCCTTAATGTCAATTATTTCATTCCTTCGAGCTCTGGGCATCCCGAACCTCTTCAAGAGAGAGAGTTTCTCTTACATACAGCAAGATAATATTGTGTTTTAAGCAAAGAACACAACAACAATAACATGTGATCCTCAATCATCAACCTGAACATCAATAATCTCTAGATCAGGAATCAATAGGTTGTTGAAGTCATTTAATTGTTCACTAATTCCCTTTTAAAACTCATCCTGTATAAGTACAACACTTGCCATAGACAGAGTTAACAAGAGACTTGGTCACATAGAAGTTCTTAAGCTTTGTCCACAATCTTATTGGAGAATTCTACTTTGAGACTTGAACCTCCTCAAGAGAGAGAGTCACTCTTCAATACAACAAGGTTTCCTTGAAATGATCATGCCTTTTAGGCAACGAACATTGTAACAACAAAAACACATGATCCCATTAATTTGAAGATCAATAATGTCTAAATCAAGAATCAATACCTTTTTCCCAATTCATCTTTTGTGAGATAACGCGTGCTATAGATGGTTAACTACAGACTTTGTCACATGTAAGCTCTCAAGCTTTGGCCATAGTCTTGTTGCAATCTTCTATTTCGAGACTTGCCTCAACACCTCACTAAGGCTAAGAATATTTGTGTTGGGAGCCTTCTCAAATAGTATTTTCTTGGCCTCTCCACCAAGGCTACACCAAGCCTAGATTCACCTTCTAGAGCTTCATGGAGGCCTTGTTGAACCATAAGAGCACGCATATTCAACCATAATAATCCAAAATCATTTAAACTAGTGAACTTCTCATTCCCATACTTTGCAAAAATCATGATGATTGAATTCATGTTCACCGCACCAAATTGTCGTGAAATAACTCTAAACAAACTCATTGTAAATGAGTCTTCCACACAAATGATAAATGAAAATACAGAGAATCCGCAAATGAAACAAGTAGAAGGTAAACATAAGAAGATAAAAAAAGAATCACATGCAGAAGAAACAAGGTTCAATTGATGTCTTAACGAAATTCAATCCACGTCCAGACAGAATTGACTGGACAGAGATTACAACTGGAAGTTCCTCTCTCAAAAAACTCTCTCTCAACTCTCAATTTTATGTTATTATAGTTGAACAACTCTCAGTTAACAATAACTGTTGATACATGTTCTTATTTATACAACATAGCAATTGTCACAATAACTATCGATATATTTTCCTATTTATACAACATAAATATTGTAACTAACTTCCACAAAACATGTTTAAACTAGCAGAGCAGACATGTGAACAATACTTCCTACTACCCAGCTAAAACGTCAATGAGGCTGTCTATCTAGACGCTACTAATCTCCTTAGACACTAAGAGATTAGATGTTTTACTAAGACTGTCCATACTAATACTAGAAGATACATATCTTCTACTAGGCAGTCTCGAATAGTTAGACGATGTGAGAGCCTTAACAAAATTTTTACTGAACCAATCTTCACGTCAATTAATAAAAGAAATCAATAAAGGATTAGAATGCAGTACCTCTTCCAAAGCTGTAATAGTTGCTGGAACATAGTCTAGTTGGCGAGCTCCATGATTGGAAACAATGATTCCAGAAGCACCAGCTTTTAAGGCTATCCTTGCTACATTATTGGCGTAGGATATTGAATTAGATTGAAAATTGAGAAGGCAATCCTAACAAGATAAAATGGACGATGAAGCAACAAAGGGTATATGTTTGACAGGCTTACTATCTTCAGCAGTAAGTACACCCTTTACTAAAATTGGCAATGAAGTGATTGTTTGCAGCCATTTGATATCCTGAAACAAGATTTACCATGAAATTAATATTCAGCGTCACATATTAGGAAATTGTATGTGGAAATACTGTATCACCTTCCAGTTGAGTGATCGATCAATTTGGCCAGCAACATAAGAGGCAAGACCCGAGTCACTAGTCTGCAATGTAATCCCAAAGAGAAAATAGCAAAAGTAACAATAAGATTACCAACAGCGAAAAAACCCACCTGATTTCAAAATTCATTCAAACAATAGAAAATAGAAATTTAATCACACCTTGTCCAGCTTTCCAAGATCCAGTCCTTCAAAATTCTTCAATATCAAGTGCGGTGGCAATGTAAATCTACAAAATACCCCATCAAACAAGACAATAGGATATGTATTAAAGTAGGAAGTATATCAACCCAACCATGATGAAACATGTAATTTTTTAAGGTGAGACTGTTCCCGTTGAAATTTCCAAACGGTTGCCAACCTGTTTTTGATGTCAGCCTCCCTACGACCAAGAATTGGAGTGTCCACAGTAAGGGCAATTGCCTTGAAACCAGCTCTTTCAGCTCTTCTCACAAGCTGAGCAACTACATTTCTGTCTTTAAACACCTGAGAGAGAACAGAACAGAAGCATATTAGGTGTTCACAGAAGATTTTGGAGAACTTTAAATAAGATGAGATAATATATTAGTGCTAGAATAACTGAAGCAAAGTGAGTGGAGGAAATTATAGTGAAAGGAAAAGAATTATTTGTGAAAATTACGAAGATATATTTGACAAAAATCACTGGAAACAAAATGCAAGTAAATACATTCCCATGGCAGCATGTAGGAATCAAACCTTAATTTGCCAAACTCATTAAAGCATTGATAAAAGTGAAACCAAATTATATTGACAATTCATAAAAGTGATTTAGTGTTTAATACTGAGTTGCTTGTAAATGTTTCATCTCAAGAAATGTTCTTTTATTCAGGGAGGAGACTTTTAATCACAGAAAAGAGAACTTTAGAAGGAAGCAATGAGGAAAAAGAACCCACATAGAGCTGAAAAAACCGAATGCCAGGACCTGTTGAAGCAACCTCCTCAACACTGGAAGTGGCCCAGGATGATAGTGTCTGTGACAAAATTATGAAAATTAATCTGTTGGAAAGTAAGTACAACAAACAAATGCAGGTCATTAGGCCTACACAATTTCATATTAGAATAAAATAAATAATAAAACTATAACAAAACATATATAGGTTTGTCTGCAAATAAAACCATAGTGCACGACAAATATGGTTAAAGCCAAACCATGATTGTGCCAGCTGCTGATGCTGCTCTTGCAGTAGCTAATTCTCCTGCACAAAAAAGTTGCATAATTTTTTAAGATATATTAAGAATCGGGGACTTGAGTACTAAAGCAATCAACATGGTTAATGTTTACTTCAGATAAAGTTTACAATTCGTAGTATATATACTAGAAATGCCTCAAATGACGTCAAGATTGGAGCATTCGGCAACACAGAACGAAAGTGATATAGTTGTAAATTAACAGCAACAACAACAACCAAAGACAGTTTAGTTTTAATTTCGGAAGCTTTCAACGTCCACTCAGAAAGTTAAAAATAATAAAATACTTTTGTTTCATTTTCAGTTGAGTTTGATGTGAATTTTATCTTAATGTTGCCTTCAACTCAGTTTGGAAATAAAGGAAGAGTTGTTTTTGCATACTCAATTTGTAAAATGAAGCTCATTCCAACTGTAACCCGAAAATAAAAGCAATGGCAATATCTTCATGTAGAACACCAATGAGTCTGATCACATACCTTCAGGGTGAGCCATCTTCTGCATGGCTGTCGGAGCAATCATGATTGGCATTGAAACTTTGAAGCCCAATATAGTTGCAGTCAAGTCTATCCTGCTTACATCAACAAGAATACGTGGCCGGAATCTGCTTGATGTGAACCAAATAGATAATGAGAACAGAGCCTCAGAATGAGAAATAGGTTAAAAATAATTGAAGGAAGCAAAGTTGCAATATCATAACACGGGAATCTTGATGAGCATCCTCAGTAATCAAAAAGAAAGTTCAACTTGGATTGTGATGAAAAGTTTCTATAGGGCAGAACAGAGATACATAGAGTTCATGGTTCCCTGAGATAAGAAGATTACAGAATCCTAGCGAATGCATTTCGATTCTCTTTCAAAGTCCACTGATCCTCTGCCCCTGATGCATAGTAGTCATAAACCATCTTTGGCAATTTTTCCTTTGCAATTGCTTCATACTCTGTAACATTAGTTATCATCTCCATTTTCACAAGAGTGACTTACGAAGTCCGCAGGATATGCTGAAAGTGAGTTTGAAGTATAGTGATCAAATTACATTAAATGATATCAAATGCATTTCGACGCAAAGATGGTATGCAAACATGAAATTGAATATTTCAAACCATAAAAAAGCAGAAAAACTTAGTCTTTTGGGTTCCTCAATGATATTTCAATTAATCAACATCAAATGAAAGATCCATCATCAGTCCACGCACGAAACCAGGATCTTCTGAAATTTTCATACAAAACTCTAGTTTCATGATTTGTTGTGTGTTCACTCAAGAGGAAACAGATCCCATTTTACTTTATTTGATATTGATGAGCAATTCCACTAAAAGGATAACTTTATTTTACACTCTGATGAGCCAGGATCAGATTCAGAAGAAACCCGTGACAAAAGAATAAACCAGTAGCTTAAAGATCAAAACTTTAAAACTGCTTAAACCTCAAACAGTACCCAAAACAATGAATTGCAAACGTTAGCACAAGAATGAAAGTAACTATGAATTAAGACTACCAAACAAAGTTAAAACGTGTCATGTCCAATTAGAAAAACAGAAACTTACGTTACACAAGAAAGCAAACAACATGGAATTAAAATGAGGTACTAAGCTGTAAGGGAGAACCTTAGTCTTGGACTAACCCGGTGAGAGATACGATGAACCTAAAAAGGAACAAGAAAAAGTGACGAGAAAAATCAAAATGAGTCACGAGGTGGTTTATAACAAAGCGAAAGATAAAAAGGAATATAAATAAGGAATTGTATAGTGACAAAATCAGGAGTACTTGTGAATATGACAAGTGCTTGTGAATTTTTTGTCGTGGTAAGTGAAAAACGAGACAAAACTGTTTCATGGAGATGTGAGCCGTCGTGTTTTTGACCATGATTTTTGGCTGTTTCATGGGTTCATATCTCATACGTACTATGTAGCTTTAATATAAGAAAAAAATTATTTTTAATTCGAAATAATAAAATTAAATGATACTAATTGACTTTCTTTAATCACTTTATTGTTCTCCGTAAAAGATAATAGCATCTTTTAAAAATGTTAAACTTTACTTTTTAACATATTTTATTTTGTAAAAGTTTAATATTGTAAAATTTATAAGAAAAAGTAACTGGTGGCTTTAGAAAACAAATAAAACTTGAATAATTGATAGTAAAGTGGAGTTAGTTTTGACAGTGACAGGCGACTAGAACTTGGGAAGTAAATAAATAATAAAGTTAAATACTTTTTAATTTTTAGATGGGAAATTGAAATTTATTTTTCTTTTAATTTTGATATATGTTGGATTTTAAATTTAAATAATGAACAGAAGAACATTTAACGAGTTTTAAAAAATTAATGCAACTGAATTAAAACTTATATTAATTTATTTTTAAAGTGTAAGAACTAAAATATATAAAAAAAATTGAGATATTCATGCAAGATACCAAAAATATATTCATTCCTAAAAATATAAAAAAATTGTTAATACTAAAATTGTCATTTCTTTATTGTTATAAATTGTTAAATTATAGGTGTTCTGAAATAAAATAAAATAAAATGTATTTTGAAAGTGACCTTTTTTTTTAATTCAGTCGTCTAATATCTTAGTCTTTGTTTAGATTAAGTGAAGAAAAGTAAGATAGTGGAAAAAGAAATGAAAGAAAAAAAAAAAGAGAAAAATAATACACACAACCAGAAACATGGCCGCTATTTAGATGGGATGAAAGATAGTGGAAATAAATTCAAAGTAAGATGACTTTATACATTTTTTATTATTTTTAGTATGTTTTTGTAATAACTCATTATTATTATTATCATAGAAATAAAAGAATACAATAAATTATATTAAAGTCATAATCAAAGATGATTTTAAAAGTAACGTAAATATTCATGAAGTCATAATTAATTATAGCTTTAAAATTAGATTTAATTGGTCTGTTATCAAATTTCTTTATCAACGTCTGTTATCAATATATGTACCATCCATTATATATTTGACGTTGAGTTCTAAATTCATGATTTACATTTAAATTTATTTAGAAAATTTTATTTGATTAATCCAAAATCCAAATTTTGAAGTAAAAGTATACATGTGTACTTGTATTCCATTTATGAACCATTGAAAGAATGTATTTAGTGAATTCTTCTAATGAAACGATACTCATAAAAGTGTTTCTAACTTTAAAATTTAGTATACATTTCTTACGTGTTCATTTATCCTGTTTTTTTCATAATTACAACGGATTTTTTCCTTTTGTCCTGAAGAGATTAATTATAATACCAATTAAAGTACCAAATTAACTTTAAATGTATGTAGTAAAAGGACATAAAAAATTTATATGGACTCATCCTAACTTTAGGTTCCATTAAATTTTTTCTTTAAAGTACCGTTAAATTACTTCATTAATATCAATAATAACACTTAAATTATTTCACTAATATCAATTATAAGGGTAAAGCGAGTATACTAGTGAAGAACATCAAACTAAAGGAAGATAATTTTTGACAATTGTCACCAAATGATTAAGAAAAATAAAAAATAGGAAGGAGATCAAAATATGAGAAGAAATTGCAATCATAAATGATTGAAAATTTGAGAAAATTTTGTCATATTGTATTGGATGAACAATTCAAACAAAAGAGTAAAAAGTTCACTTACATTGTGTTCTCTTTAGCGGATTTACCATTCTCAAGCATTAGCATTTGAAGTTATTTTCATGTTCCTTTTGTACGATTTAAGGGAGAAAAAAAGCATGGATATGTGAGATGTTCAAATTTTCTACTCTTCTTAAGAGTGTGGAGATTTGAGGGAAATAATACTCTATTTACTAAAATACCCTCTTTTCACGTGCATGCACCATATTGTTTTTTCAGCTACAACCTTTTGTGAGATTCCTGAGAACGTATAGTTTATATCGAATTTATTATAAAAGAGAGAAGCAAAAAACTCATATTGTTGTATCTCTGGAGTTAAAAGTTATATGGTTGATATATACATAAATAATATATATATATATATATATATAATTAAGTAATAATAATAAATAATATGTATATAGTAATTAAATATAACAATAAATAATAAAAATAATATATATAATAATTAATAATAATAATTTAATATAAATTTTTTTATTAAAATTTATTAAATAATAATTTTTAAAATTTAATATTTTTAACTAATCTAAAAATCATTTCATATATTTTTACTATCAAAGTATTTTGGTAATCTTCAAATTCTATCTATTAAAACAATTTTTTTAATCTATTATATCACTCAAATCACTTACTAATTTTCATAAAATTCATCTTCAAATCTACTCACTTATCATCTAAATCCACTCAAAGAAACACACATATTCATTCACTCAAATCTACACAAATTCATTTTCACACTCTCTCCCAAATCCATCTTTCCAAGAGAACACCATCTTAGAGACATAAAATAAGTCTTGAACTAATTACAAAGTCAAAATAAGTTTTTCTTATTCATATATTTGATGGACCTAAGAATACTAGCAATTCAATTAATTAGGCTCATTCAATAATTCATGTAATCTATATAGAAATAATTACAAAGGTGACATACAAAAACATTTTCCTATTTCAATTTCAAACATTCTTCTCCATTTTTGTTCATGCACTCATCATAAGTGTCTTTTTGGAGAAAAATTATTCTCAAATTTAAAGTAGTCTAAAAATACCAAAGAAATCTATTAATATCGAAGGAAAATCTCTTATTACCAATGTACTTACCTCATCAATAATAATTAAATTAATGGACTATTCATAAGGTTTGAAATCTATTGCAAACAATCATCGATCAATATAATTTGTGTACGAATAATAAAAATTCTATATGTATTCATCCTTTGCCCAATCCACCTAAAATTTTAAAATAAATGCATTTTCATAACTAAATATTCACGAATCAAGCAATAAATATTTAGGAACATTAAAATTGACATTTTTTTTGTCTATAGAACTCATGTTTTACATCCTTAACAACATATAAAGGAATGTTTATTATCATCATTCAAGTCAAGATAACTTGTATTAATCTCAAGATTCAAAGACATGACATCACCACCTACAACATTATGCATACCAAAAGCATCACGCAATTCAAAAATATTTTTTATTTATTCATGATATACATCAATCGAATCATAAGGTTTAGTAGTGTAAACCAAAATCTTTTTCTCTACTCATGGTTTCTTTGGAAGCTTAAAAACTACTTCCTTCAAAAGAGAATCTTCATACAAGTAAAAAGTTTAATAAAAACAAGAATATCATAATTTGTAAAATAAAAAAGGGCTAAACACACAACTAAGAGAGGGGTGAATTGATTAAAAAATGACCGTTAAAAATTTCAGATTAGTGACACAAAAAACAACACAATTCGAAGGTAAGAAACAAAAATGAAAATTCAATAACACATAAGGAATGTTAAACTAGTTTGAAACCTATGTCCATGATATGTTATATTTTTTCATATATGATATGGGTTATGGTTATAGTCATGGTCATGACATAGTTATGGTCATTGAGAGATTGTGGTTCTATATGGTTATATGACATTAGTCTTACACATATAAGACCTTAGACACCACTTTTACACCAAAACCTTAAGGCAATGTTGTTATGGGCCT
>Ga0209589_1004016_pt1 | contig 25571 bp, 14 predicted proteins | sample CowpeawhiteBW_FD_187525 | JGI IMG/M metagenome (GOLD analysis project Ga0209589, IMG submission 187525) | Root nodule microbial communities of legume samples collected from California USA - Cow pea white BW (SPAdes) (version 2) | ecosystem: Host-associated > Plants > Roots > Nodule | place: USA...
AGCCCACATTATTGGAACCACCACTCTGTAAATCAATAAACCAAAAATTAAAACCAATTTATTATTAACACAAAAATAAAAATAGATTGTACCCAAAATTTTCTACCAATATTCTTTGGAGTTCTTGTCATCCTCAAAGCAGCCATCTCTCTGCAACTACAAATCGGGATTAATTCGTTTCTCCTTGAACACCAATAGTGCACGAAGTGATACAACACGGTTGCCTCCAACGATTACAACCAGAGGTAAAGGAAGAAGATTGGAACCGTAACATACCTATATAATGGGATTGCAGGAAGAAGAAGATTGCAGCAATACCAATTGGGAAGGAAGGAACAAGATTGTCAAAACTCACCAACTGCCCAAACATTTCCTATCAAAACCCTAGCTCACTTATTTATCCCCAAATATATAATTAAGCCACCTGTACAGTACACGTAATACACCTTAATACAAATCGTGCCACATGTACAATGCTCCGTTAATGATTTAAACGGCGTTACAGAAAAAGACCAAATAAAACACGAATTGCGAAAATGAGGACCATTCGGTCAAAATGAGGACCATTTTAAACATTTTGTGAAAATGAGGACCATTCGCAACAAACACTACAAAAATGAGGACCAAAAAGGTATTTAAGCCTTATTTTTATATAATGTTTAATTTTGTTTTTTTTATCTAATATATGACTTTTGACCGATTATTACCGATAATTACATTGCACGGTTGGAAATATGAATCAAAATGGTGAACATAAACAGTTAAATCACTAGTGATCGAGACCAGAAGTTCAGTGATCACTATTTTACTCTGCAAAGAACCCCACAATAATCACTATTTTACAACATACGTTCAAGTTGTTTGATTGATAGGGATGAAACTAAGATAAATCCTCTGATTGTTTATTTTAGTCTGTTACATTCATTGGTTGAAGTATCGAAGCCGCTTTTCTTAATCATCGAGCTGATGGAACAGTAACGGAGGCAGTAGCATTGGATGAAGAAGCAGTAGTTGAGACAGACCTAGAATTGTCTTCTCGAGACTTCAAATTGGATTCAACAAACACAGGCATGGTTGGTCGCAGGTGGTCTACTAAGCTCTTGCTTTTCAGTAGCACTACTGCTTCAGACATTGTTGGTCTCGCTCCAGCTGATGCCTGAGTGCACAACAACGCTATTTCTATGGTTTTCTTTACTTCTTCTGCATCATACTCATTAGGGTCTATGGCCTCATCCACAAGCTCCAACTGCATGCCTCTCTCATACAGTCTCCAAGCCTGTTAAGTCAAAATCAAATGTCTCATTCCTCATACGAAAACATCATCAGAAAACCAACAACATAGAACTTTGCTTACTCGTTGAAGAAGGTATTCACGACCTTCCTCATCTTCTTTCACATTTGTACTCTTTTGGCCACTCACTATTTCTAGGACTACAATACCATAGCTGTAGGTATCAGCCTTCTCTGATAATTGACCATGCATTGCATACTCAGGTGCTGTGTATCCCCTGACAAGTGCACAGAACATGTAGCAGTCCGTAGTTAATGAATGAACACTTATACATAACATGTTACATTTTTCCAACATGAATGTCTAGAAATTTAAGTGAATGCAAATTGTTCTGTCTTACAATGTTCCTGCAAATCTTGTGCTAAGGTGAGAACGATCCTCTGGCAGAAGCCTTGCCAACCCAAAATCAGCAATTTTAGGCTGAAGATCATCATCCAGAAGGATATTAGCAGTTTTGATATCTCTATGTATGATGGAGACATGGAAATCTTCATGTAGATATGCTAGTCCTCTTGCTGTGCCCAAAATAATATCATACCGTTGTTTCCAATTTAAGGGACCTCTGTCACCTTTTTCCACCAGGTTTGTATCATATAGTTAAATGGGTGAAATAATAAAGTGATTTTTATTATTCTATTAGAGGTTGAAAGTTACCAAATAAAAATCTGTCAAGACTACTGTTGGCCATGTACTCATAAACCAGGATTCTTTCTTCTCCTTTAATGCAGCAACCAAGAAGTCTAACCAGATTTCTGTGATGAGCATTACTTATTAGCTTCACTTCACTCTCAAAATCATCCTCCATCTTGCTTGATTTTCCCAACACCAATTTCTTGACTGCAACAATTTTTCCATTTCTCAGAGTACCCTGATCAATATGATTGATTCATTTTAGAACAAAAGTGATTTTTCTCTGTTGTTAAAGTTGTTGTAGCATTAACTATTTCATTCTTGGGTTTTGGAAATCTGTGTCTCAGAATATCCTTATTGTGTTTTTGAACATGCTATCCATTGCAATACTCAAACACAATAGTTAGTTACCTTGTATACATCACCGAATCCTCCTTCTCCAAGTTTATTTTCGTTGCTAAAATTCTGTGTTGCTCCTTTCAAGTCGGCATATTTGTAATTAACTGGACCTTTCAACTCGGTTGCTCCCAATATATCACCTGGGAAGGAATATTAAGTAGGTTTGATTTTCTGATAGAGTAAAACAAGAATGTCTTCTTGGATTTACAGAATTTTGGATAAAACTCTTGTATTCTTGACATGAAGTTTGAAACAACTTCTGAGTATGTATTCTTTCCCAACACCAAGAATGTTTTGTGGTTTTCAAAATACTAAAATGAAAATTAATATCAAGCATAATGAAGTTAAAGATTTCAAAATTTGCAACTTACCTCTGGGAAACCTCTTAGGTTTTCTGGATCTTCGAAAGGCAAACACTGCAAGGATGATGAGAAGTAGACCTCCACCTCCAACAACACCACCTATAATGATCCACTTCTTTCTTGAACCTCCTGCAATACAGAAAAGTTATTAACTCGGTTGCACTGTTTTTATTAATTGATTTTATATTATCTGGGTTAATTTTTATAAGAGTAACTATTCAAAATTTCCAATTTATGTAAAATTAAGAACACTCATTATATATAAGTAAAAAACAGCTAGAGCATCACATGAATTACATTCATTAATCCAAAAAACAAAGGAAGGAAATTGCTGTAATGAATTCACCTCCTGTTAAATAGGGCGTGATATCAATGGTTTGATTATCAGGAAAGAAGGGTGTGGTGGAGTATCTCATGAAACAACCAGCATCATATGCTGTACCCGATGTGTTGTTGGAAAGACAATTTTGTAAGTTGTTGTATCCAACTTGCATGCATTTCAAACAATCATTCTCTGCGGCAGTTTCAACACATTGTGCAACAGCATAAATTGCACTGCCATCAACCAACTTTGTCTTTGTAGCTGCATAAAAACCTTTGGTTTTGGGTGTTACTGTTTGGAGTTGCATTAGCACTTGTTGTGCAACTAAGCTAAAGCCAACAACCATTGCACTCGTGTTTCCACACGATGCACCATTCCCAGGTTCTGTAGTCTGCTCGTAGAAACTCTCACTCTCGTACCTTGTCAAACCAACCGACATCAAATTCAAACATATTTACAAATTGACTATATTTGACTAAGATGATCCAAATAAAATTACTAATGTGAATAAGAAACCTGAGGAAGCAAGCGTCGTATATGATTCTGGCACCGTTGGCAGCAGAACAGTTGCGGATTTGGGTGGAGGCAGTGTTGAAGCAAGCAAGACATTCAGTTTTGGAGAGATAGTTTCTGCATTGAAAGATAGCATATGTTAGCACCTCTCCCCTGGTGCTATTTGCTGTGGCAAAGTGCTTGTTCTGATCATTGCTAATTTGTGCTTTCAGACTTGAAAACGTTTTATTGAGATTCTCAAAGAAGCTAGGCAAGTTCGATGAGTTGTATGGGCTGCACCCCTTGTTCAGTAGATGTGGCTGTGGATTTCCAACTGCACCATCAACAACATTATCACCACCACATCAAGGTTAAAGCCACTAACTTTACCTGTAGCTTCCTAGCTTTTAGCTTTTTAGTGCGTATGATTATACGAGAGCAAGTGTCTTTTAGTCATAGCTTATCCTGTTTTAATCTTCTTTGTGTGCGTGTTATCAGATTCACACAGGAAGGTTCTTTTTTGCTTACTTGAGAGACTAAATAGCGAGGGAGTTTAATCTTCTATGGTGGAAAACCATTGAAGTTTGACTGTTGACGAATGACTAATGGCCAGTGGATGGTGGACTCAGAAAGCTGAGTCAACACGAAGGCTTACTTCAACTGGTCCATGAATGATTTCATCTTATAGTGGAGCACTCACCACAGAATCTAAACAATTTGGAATAGATATATAATGTGCTTTCAACTCCATGACCAAGTATAATGATTAAAACAGATGTTTGTATATGAAATATCTTAGGCCACTTTTGTGCCACTTTCTTTTCATAATAAACTTAGAAAAATATGCATCTTCATCATTAATGTATCATTTTCTTAAAAATAGTTTAATGTATGTCCGTTTCTGAAACAAGCAAGTAAGTACATATTCAATCAACGATAGATCTAACCCTTTAAAAGATTTGAGGGACAAGGACAAAGACTGTCATGTCATATGTGTAATGTTCAGATATTCTTAAAAATTTCTAGCCATGAAGCCAAAAGAGTAACAATAGGTGGGTGCAACAGGACAAGTGTTTTTACCTGTGATTGAAGGAAAGTAAGAAGTTTCCATTTTGTAAATATTAATAAAATCAAACTATATAATATGCATTCAGTCATGAAAAATAAATGGGAATTATTGAAATTCTACCTTGATCTAAATAGGGTGTGATATGAATGGTTTGGTTATCAGCAAAGAAGGGTGTGGTGGAGTATCTCATAAAACAACCAGCATCATATGCTCTACCCTCTGTGTTGGGAAGACAACTTCGTAAGTTGTTGTATCCAACAGTCATACATTGCAGACAGTCAGTTTCTGTGGCAGTTTCAACACACTGAGCAATGGCATAAATTGCACTACCACCAGCCACCTCTGTCTTAGTAGCTGCATAAAACCCTTTGATTTTGGGTGCTGTGGTTTGGAGCTCCATTAACACTTGTTCTGCAACTAATTTAAAACTAGTGGCATTTGAACTCATGTTCCCACATGATACACCATTGTCAGGTTCAGTGGTCTCATTGTAGAACCTCCCTCTCTCGTACCTTGTCACATCCAACATCAAACTCAAACAAAATATTTGGATGACTACTTGTCACATCATTAATAAATTGATATGAAGTTGCAATGTGAAGTATAAGAAACAAATAATATAATACAAACAATTGACAGTCATAAAAGATCCAAATGAAAATGAGTGTAATGTGTTTATACAATATATAAACCTGAGAAAGCAGCCATCGTATATGACTCTAGCACCTTTGGCAGAAGAACAGTTGCGGATTTGGGTGGATGCAGTGTTGAAGCAAGCAAGACAGTCAATTCTGGAGAGATAGTTTCTGCATTGAAACATAGTATGTATGAGGATCTTTCCCCTGGCTTGTAATTCTGCAGTGACGAAGTGTTTTCTATGATTATTAACTTGATCTTTGAGCCTTGAAAACGTTCCATTGATACTGCTAAAGAAGCTATGCAAGTTGGATGCGTTGTATTTGCTGCACCTCTGGTTTAGCAAATGTGTTTGTGGGTTTGCAACTGAACCATATGCATAAACAATATTAATATTGCAGCAGCATATCAGGGCTAAGACCAGTAGATTAGGTTTCAGCATCATAACTTCTAGTCTAGCTATTTCAAATATTGAGTATCTTATCATAAGACACAGAACACACAAGTATTTGGTTACTTCTAGAACTTATAATATATATATATATATATATATATATATATATATATATATTATATATATATATATATATATATGTATATATATAGAGAGAGAAAGAGAGATACAAGAAGTGAATGATTTCCACAGCTACCCACCTCATATAGTGGCGCACTCAAAAGTAGAATTTAGACGATTTTGGAAAGTATATGCGACTCCATGATGATGTAGAAAGGAAAATAATGAGTGTTAGCATCTTTATTCTATTAGAAATTAAAATATCGTAAACCACTTATATTTTTTTTAATAATTAATGAAGTAATAAAATATATATTTTGATTAATAATATTATTCACAAATTGGCAATATGAAGACATGACCTTAGTTGGGGTTCGAGTAACATGTAAGAGATAGAAGGATATGAAACACATGCAAGTCTTGAGTTTAAGGAGGGGTTCCAGTTACAACAAATTAATTGAGGTGTTTAAAATAAATAGAGAATAAACAAATAAATTGTTTGCTATGATTAATGTATTGAATGAGACTGAGATTATGTCCCCCACATGTAATGTAACAACTACTTAAATGAGATTACGTTCTTAAACAAGATGCACTAATCAAATATTAGAACATCCTGAATGTAGCTAATTTAGGTCCATTCAATAAGAGTCCACGAGAGTACCATTATTCAAGAGATACAAACGGTTCATAAATTATTGTGTTAAGTTATTAGTTGAAGTGAAGAAGACCCTTTTCGACATCACATTATCATCGAGCTGATACAATAGAAATGGAAGCATTAGCATTAGATGAACTTGTAGAGTTTCCTTCCCGAGTCATGACATTGGTTCCAACAAACACAGGCATAGTTGGTCGCAGGTGGTCCACTGAGTTCTTGGTTTTGAGTAATACTACTACTTCAGACATTGTTGGCCTCGCTGCAGCTGTTGCCTGAGTGCATAATAAAGCAATTTCTATTATTCTCTTCACTTCTTCCGCATCATATTCATCAGCCTCTATGGCCTCTTCCAACAGCTCCAGGTGAGACCCTCTCTCGTACAGTTTCCATGACTGTTGAAAATCAAAGCAATGGTATCATGTCAAGAGAAAAACAATAATTCCTAGTTAACTATAGCAACTTTTGCTTACTCGTTGAAGAAGATATTCACTGGCCTCCTCATCACCCTTCACATCAGTACTCTTTTGACCACTTATGATTTCTAACACTACAATGCCATAGCTGTAGGTATCAGCCTTCTCTGATAATTGGCCATGCATTGCATACTCAGGTGCAGTGTATCCTCTGCAAGTGCATAATACATAAGCTTTTTAATCTCTCTCTTTTTGCAATGACTTGATGCTCGGTTAAATGTAAAGAAATTAAAGTTAACGCATTAGTTTTGCCTTACAATGTTCCTGCAAATTTTGTGCTGAGATGAGAACAATCCTCTGGGAGAAGCCTTGCCAACCCAAAATCAGCAATTTTTGGCTGAAGATCGTCATTTAACAGGATATTAGCAGTCTTGATATCTCTATGTATGATGGACACGTGGAATTCCTCGTGTAGATATGCTAGTCCCTTTGCTGTGCCTAAAACTATATTATACCGTTGTTTCCAATTTAGGAAACCTTTTCTGTTACCTGTTTGTTTCCCAAGTAAGATTGTTGCCAAAATGGGAAAAAAATGAATATATTTGTAAAAGAAAGATTAATTTCTATCAGTGTTTGACTTGAACTATGTACCGAATAAGAATCTGTCAAGGCTGCTATTTGCCATATACTCATAAACCAAGATTCTCTCTTGGCCTTTGCTGCAGCATCCAAGAAGTCTAACGAGATTCCGATGATGAACATTACTTATAAGCTTCACTTCACCTTCAAAATCATCCTTCATCTTGCTTGATTTCCCCAACACTAGTTTTTTTACGGCAACAACTTTTCCATTTTTCAGAGTACCCTGTAAGAAGTAGTTTGTGTGACTGAAAAGGGAAAATAGTAAATGGTTTTTCATGACGATGTTGAAAATACAGCATAAATTTACTTTGTATACAGCACCAAAACCTCCTTCTCCAAGTTTGTTTTCAGCACTGAACTTTTTTGTTGCAGCTTTCAAATCATTATACTTGTAGTTAACTGGACCTTTCAACTCAGTTGCTCCCAATATGTCAGCTGCTAATTAAGAACGCACACCACTTATGATTTTGTAATAAAAACTTTTTGATTTGCTTATTTTGTGCTTATAAATAGAACATTTTATTAAGAGATCTTTCGGAAACAAAAACATATTATCCACACAATAATCAAAAACCAACCATGAAAGAAACTGAAAACAGATTCTGAAGAAGAAAATTTCATTGAAGAAATTCTTTTCGTACTATATATCATTACATTATATATATATTTTTCAATTGAAAAGAACTCAAAATGAAAAGCATGAACTATTAATAACAAGCATTGCATTGAAGACTTTTCATATTTACATACCTCTTTGAACACCCTTTGATTTTCTAAACCATCTCCAAGCAAACAACATAAGGAGCAGAAGAACAGCTCCAATAACAACACCACCTATAATACCCCACTTCTTTGTTGAACCTCCTGCGATGAAGTAAGAAATTTGACATCAGTTCCAAACGAGCTCTGCAGGTACCATAAAAAAATTGAAGGCGAGTTTTTTCATTAGAAACTTTATTTTTGTTATGAAAACGGACAATAACATTCAAAACAAAAACACACATAATTGATACATCAAAAGAAAAAGGGAATTGTTTTCAACTGTACCTTGTTTTAAAAAGGGTGCAATATCAATAGTCTGATTATCTGCAAACAAAGGTGTGGCGGAGTATCTCATAAAACAGCCAGCATCATATGCTGTCCCATCTGTGTTGGGAAGACAACGTTGTAAGTTGTTGTATGCAACTTCTAAGCAGTTCAGACAACTAGTCTTCATGGCAGTTTCAACACACTGTGAAACGGCATAAATTGCACTACCACCAGCAACAGGTGTCTTTGTAGCCGCATAAAAACCCTCAATTTTTGGGGTTGCTCGCAGGAGCTCCATTAACACTTGTTGTCCAGCTACTGTAAAACCAGTGACAGTTGAACTCGTGTTCCCACATGATACACCACCGCCAGGTTCATTGGTTTCATCGTAGAACCTGTCGCTCTCATACCTCATCTCACATTTTCGGAATATCCAACATCAACATCGTAGGTAACATAGATATCATATTGGAAAAAAAAAATAATGTTTATTATAAAAACCTGAGGAAGCAGGAGTCGTATGTGATTCTGGCGCCATTAGCAGCGGAGCAGTTGCGGATTTGGGAGGTGGCAGTGTTGAAGCAAGAAAGACATTGAGTTTTGGAGAGATAGTTTCTGCATTGAAACATAGCATATGTCATCACCTCTCCCCTAGCTTTACCTTCTACGGCGAAGTGCTTGTTCTTATTATCACTGCTAATTTGAGCTCTAAGGCCTTCAAAAGTTTCATTGATATTGGCAAAGAAGCTACGCAAGTTGGATGCGTTGTATGCGCTGCACCCCTTGTTCAGTAGATTTGTCTGTATATTTTCAACTGCACCGTATGCATGAATATTATCAGAGCTCCACCATATCAAGGTTATTATTACCAGTAGCTCAAGTTTCAGCATTTTGTTGAAGCTACAAAACTTGCCTCAGATAACAAAAGAGCCCGAGAGACCAAGCATGATTAATGTTTTTGTTTTTGCTATACGAGGAGGGAGTGGTTCCATCTTCTACATTGCAAAAACATTGAGCAAGGTTTGACTTTTTGATGAAGAATTAATGCTGATTGATGACACTGTAGTGCATGTTGGACTCAGAAAGCGTGATCAACACGTAGACATATATAAGTTGCTCAATTAGAAAATTTGACGTTAACTTTTAATTAAGATGATTAAGTTAAGTTAACCCTCCATTCTTCTCATCACCTCTTACATTATAAATGGCATATTGACAAAAGAATCTAAACAGTTAGAAATATAGATGAAAAAACCTAAGATTGACATTTGTAGAGTTGTAGGACCTCTTGATCTCTTAAGCTAAAGTGAGAAGAGTGTCACATTCATCCCTTGAAACACAAATGGTTCTCAGAATCAGCAAATCTGCAATGTTTCAAACTTGACAGAAGCCAACATATGAAAAATTCTATAAGGAAACAGATGTAATAGTAGTTAAGGTTGTTAAGAAGCTTATTAATTAAGTGATTTATGAAAGTGGATTAGAGTTCAGATTCTTTGTTTTTGAATCTTCAAAGACAGTGATAGATTAATTGGTGGAGTGATTTGTTATGCAGACCAGAAAGCAGGTTGGTGGAGAAAGAGAGGAATTGAAGGGTTATCAATGAATGGAGTTGACCAACGGAAGATGCCCTCAGCCGCCTACTCTACGACAAAGAAGTAACTCAAGCTAAGTAGTGTTCATGGCACAATTTTAAACGAACTAAAATTAAGTGATATATTTTAGGAAAATATTTTTCAAAAGTTAAAATTATTATCAACTATATTTGCAAAAATTATTTTATACAAAATTTGTGTTTAAATTTATGTATGTAAACTATATAATATTACTTAACGAAAAATTTATTTTATTTTTTTCTTATTTTCCCATTCTATAAATATTCGTAGAAATGTTTTCCAATATTATCGTAATCTTTTTCTTCAAGTTTGCCGAGTTAAGACAAAAATGACTATAACTTAAAAAAAGAACGTGTGTTTTGCTTCTTGCACCCCCGTAATATTTTTTGCACCCTTCTTCCAAATTTTTAAAAGTGATGCATATGTTTTTTACTCATTAAATTTAAATAGGAAATTGAAATTTATCTTTGTCCCAAATTTTGATACATTTTATTTTTATACTTTAAAATTGAATAGATATAGTTATTTTAACTAGCAAAAACACAGGTGCTGTCGTGTCTGTGTATTCACTTTTTTTTATGTAACTATATAAATAATATTAATAATTATCAATGACAATTTATGATGGGTATACTACTTAGATTGGTTAACAAATAAAGCAGGAAATTACTAATTCGTAAGATTGTATATCAACTGATATTTAATACATTTGATCAAGATTTGGGGTTAATGAGTTATATGTGATGAGTCAATGGTAGTTGTCTATAAATATACAAACTGTTTTAGTAGGTGTTTATAAATATACATTCGTTAAAAAATTGAAATATATATTTACTACATACATGATGTAGAAAAAAAATTAGTAAATGAAAGTATCGTACATTTACATCCTTAACCATTTTTTAAATTGGGAGGCCAAATAAAGATTGATGTCTAGGACCCGTATACAGCTGCTACTTGAGATGCAGTTGGAAGATTATACTATGGTTGATTCATAGGGCGCTCTTTAATGAGTAAAGAACATATCTGAATATTTGGTTATTGGACAAGTTGTCAAAATACATGCACTCAGCGATGTAATATTTGTTGCAATTTATGAAGTAGAGGATTTTCCAACATTCTATTTTGTAATTTACATTCAGTGTCATAAATGTACAACTACAAAATTGCTAAGTTATAAAAAGAAGATTGAATTGTAATGATAAAATAAAATGATGTTGTGTATAAATGTTGTAAAGTTATAAAATGATTAAAAATTAAAAACATTGTTGTGTAATTAAAAATAAAAAATATTAATTTTGGAAACTTATAAAATCAATAAAAATTAAAAATAGTTATAATGAAAAATATTTATGAAAAAATTTCATGTAAACTTATAAATTAATAAAAATTTAAAAATATTTCGAATGAAAAATATTTATCTTATAAACTGTGAAACTTATAATGAAAAATATCTTTATAGTAAAGTTATTAAATAATTTAAAGTTAAAAACAGTTGTAGTGAAAAATATTTATGTTGTAAACTTATAAATTAATAAAAAATTAAAAATACTAATAATGAAAAATATTTACACTGTAAACTTTAAAAATTAAAAAAATTAAAAAACTTATAATAAAAATTATTTATGTAATAAACTTAAAAAATTATTAAAAAAATAGAAATAGTTATCAAGTAAACTTATAAAATGATTAAAAATAACCTAAAAAAAATTGGAGAACCAAAATAAATCACACATCATAATTAGAAAATAAAAAGATGAATTAAGCCAAAAATTATTAATATTAATCTTGTAAACTTATAAAGTGATTAAAAAATAAAACTACTTATAATGAAAATTATTTATGTTGTAAACTTAAAAAATAATGTAAAATTTAAAAAACTTATACTAAAGAATATTTATGTTGTAAACTTGTAAAATTATTAAAATTTTGAAATACTTATAAGGTAAACCAATAAAATGATTAAAAATTAAAATCATTGACTATAATTAAAAATTATAAATATTAATCTTGTAAATTTATAAAGTGATTAAAACTTAAAAATTTATAATGAAAAATATTTATGTTGTCAACTTAAAAAAGAATGAAAAAATTTAAAAACATATAATGAAAAATATTTATATCGTAAAGTTATAAAATTTATGACGTAAAATTCATAAGTAAAAATTATTTAAAATAAAAAATATTTATCTCGTTGGTTGTGAAGTTATTAAATAATAAAAAGTTAAAAACAGTTATAATGCAAAACAGTTACAAATACCGATAAGGAAAAGTATTTCTGTTGTAAAGTTATAAAATAATTTAAAATAAAAATAAATTTATAATAAGATTTGGTGCACCTGTTGGATTTCTCTTCCAGATTAAATGTTTGAACCGGTGGAAAGGCTTGAAACCATTAAAAGAACACTGTGCGAAGTATGCAAATTGTACATCAATCACTATGCAAATTGCACATTGGCAAGATAATTTCACGAAACGAACAGATGAAATGATGTGGTTGTAAGAAAAATAAACCATAAAATAACGGTTACATATGAAATAATTTTAAAAATAATAAATAATTTATTATATTAAAAAGGATAAAATAGAAATTAAAAAAATGATAAAAAAAAGAAACCTCTTTATTATTATTATAGATTATTATTATAGATACCGATTGTGTTAGTATCGTAATCATTAATTAGTTTTATCGTGCCCTAATAATAATAATAATAATAATAGATAAACAATATGCTGACAAAGTAATGACAATGAATGATTTTGAAATAATATATATAAAATTAAAATTAATTTATAAAGGATTGAGTAAGGCTAGAAAAAAGAAAGTCTAATCTATTTAAAATATAAGTTAAATCTTACTCATACTTATTTATTATTAAGTGGTGTGTTCGGTTTAATACCTTTAAACAATGTTTATTGCAATTGTTGTGGCCATCATAGTCATGACATTGTCATGGAACAATTATTTTGAAATTTTTTAATTTTAGTATAATTATACATTAATTAATTAAGAAACACGAATAAATTTTATTATACCAAATTCGTTTAAGAGATTGCACTGTTTTTTTATTATTCATATCGGGAGACCCTGACTAACGCAATATTCTTGCACCATTTAATAATTTCTACTTTGCTTCCCATGACTGTGGTTTACATTAGTTTGATATTTAAATATTAGTTGTTAATTTATATGATATAAGCGTTGGAATAATACTGTCAAATCTTTATATATGTGACGTTTTATAAAATAATGGTATACTTAAGTTGTTATAGTCACGGTATTGGCCAATAATTTTAAAAATAAAATAATATATTTAAAATCAAGTTGAGTTTTAATGTTTAATTTCTATAAATAATTAGTAGAGTTCATTGTCCAAGTATTATCTTTGCATCATATGTTATTCATCAGTTTTTTTCATGTGAGATGCTGCTTGTTTTATAATCTTAATGATGTATAGTACCAAACCCTAACTAAAAAAAATCGTATTTAGAGGGATTTTTTTGCATGTTACACAATTCAAGTATAAATTCTTAGACCACAAGAATTTGAAATTGAATGATAGATAATCAATTATATAATTAAGAAAAGTAAGACATTTGAATTGTGTGTCAGACAGAAGACTATGTAGTGATTGAGAGGAATGAGTCTGAGATATCGTGGAGGAGTAATAATGATGCTAACAAGGATAATGTGCTTAGAAATTTTTGCTTATGTGAATGGTTTTCTTAGCTTATGTAAAGCTACCCACCTCATAATGGCACACTCACTACAGAACCAAACACTTTGAAATGTACTTTAACCTATCAATGATATCTAATATGAATTTGAATTTTTCAAACACTTGTGGAAGTTTTTGTATACACTGTGAAAATTCTGTCCAGAAAAATACCCAAACTTTCTTACAAGAAAATGCAAAATTAATGGGAGCAAATGACCCTCTTTTCCTAGCCAGTCCAAATCTTCACTAATGTGCTTCACTTCTACAAAGTGGCCAATTCATCAACTTCACATCAATCACTATTTGTAGCACTAAATGAGCAACAATAGTACAAGAATTATGGAAGAAAAATCCCCTTCTTTTCAAATATTATTTCCTTCAGTAACTCAAAACGTTTAATCCCTTAATTCATCGAGCTGAGGGCATAGAAATTGAAGCAGTAGCATTAGATGTGGAGGAACCAGTTGAGGTAGAGGTGTCAGCTGCCCTAGTCCTCAAGTTAGATTCAACAAATACAGGCATAGAAGGCCTAGTTTGCCCTAATGAATTCTTGCTTTTCAGTGAGGCCACTACTTCAGACATTGTTGGCCTTGCACCAGCTGATGCTTGAATGCAAAGCAAAGCAATCTCTATCACTTTCTTCACTTCTTCTGCCTCATACTCTGCAGGATCCAATTTCTTGTCAACCAACTCCAAATGCATGTTTTCCTCATACAGCTTCCATGCCTGTTAAAACAACACCGATTAATCAAAATTCATGTTAACACAACTTTTAAGGTAATATGGTAAAAGAATAAACTTATGTCAGAAGTCTCATGTCACGTCGATTAGAGATAATGTCAATTTACGGTATATAAGTATTTGTAAAACTCATCTTTCACTTTGAGATTGAATTAGACTTAAAGTTTACTTTTTAACATGATATCAGATGCATTGGTTAGAACAACCTCATGTGAAATTGCTTACCCTTTGAAGGAGGAATTCACCATTAGCATCTGCCCTCAGTTCACTATTCTTTTGGCCACTTACGATTTCTAGAAGTACAACACCAAAGCTGTAGGCATCAGCCTTCTCTGATAACTGACCATGGATTGCATACTCTGGTGCTGTGTATCCTCTGACATGTATATAATTTTTATAGCATGAGTAATGGAAGAATGTTTATTCTCACACATACCGTGAAATGGAAACATCAAAGAAACAAACATTTGGTCGGTCTTACAATGTTCCTGCAAATCTTGTGCTGAGATGAGATTGGTCCTCTGGTAGAAGTCTTGCCAACCCAAAATCAGCGATTCTTGGTTGCATTTCATCATCCAAGAGGATATTGCTAGTTTTTATATCCCTATGTATGATGCAAACGTGGAAATCCTCATGCAGATAAGCCAAACCCTTTGCTGTGCCTAAAATTATGTCATATCTTTGTTTCCAACTGAGGGGATCATTTCCTTCACCTGTTTTGAAAATTTTAGCAAACAGATTGAGTAAAGAGGGGAATATGTAGAAAACAGAGATTCACAAAACGATTCAATTAGGAGATTGGTGTGAGTTTTACCGAATAAGAATCTATCCAAGCTTTTATTTGCCATGTATTCATAAACAAGGATTCTTTCTTGGCCTTTGCTGCAACATCCAAGGAGTCGAACTAGATTCCTGTGATGAACATTGCTTATAAGCTTCACTTCACTTTCAAATTGATCATCGACCTTCCCGGATGGTCCTAAAATTAATTTCTTCACTGCAACTATCTTCCCATTTTTCAAAGTGCCCTGTTCCATGAATTGGTGATTTTAGCAACAGTTCTAAAAACTGATTTATCTCTGCCTCCAGAGAGGATAAACTTTGTCTCTTCTTAGTATTACCTTTCTCAGAATGAATCATGCTTGTTTTAAAACATGTGAATCAATAAAAATATATAAATTACCTTGTATACATCTCCAAAACCTCCTTCTCCTAATTTATTTTCATCACTGAAATTTTTTGTTGCAGCCTTCAAATCCTTATACCTGAAGGAAACTGGACCTTTCAAGTCTGTTGCTCCCAATATGTTACCTGACAAAGAAACGAAATTTGGAATATCTCAGTGAATAAATGGATCCAATTATTCATCATAGAAACAAAGAAATTATACACTCCACGTTAACCAAACTTATAAGAAATCATCAATTCAAAGATTGTCCAAATTGTCTTACCTCTTCGAACCTTCTTGGGTTTCTTGTACCATCTAAGCAATGCAACTAGTGCAAGGAGGATTACAATAAGAGCTACACCTCCAACAACCCCACCAATAATAGCCCCCTTTTTGCTTGAACTCCCTGCAAGATAAGAAGACAGTTAAAAAGGTGATACACTTCTTGATAGGTATTTCGATGACTCCAGAGACACAACACTAATAAAACAGGAGTCCAATTCACATATAGATTGAAATCACTTCTGATCCAAAACCTTAAAGACGGTATGAGTTTATAAGTTTATGAATCTTTATCTTTATATCATCAACTTTCTCATACGTCAACTCACACTTGATTTCCAAACACCAGTATCATTCATTAAACCTTGTATATCAAAATCAATGTAAAGAAATTATCCTTTAACTCTACCTTGTTGCAAGAAGGGTGTGATATCAATGGTCTGGTTATCAGAAAAAAAGGCTGTTTCTGAATATCTCATAAAACAGCCAGCATCAAAGGCTCTTCCCTCTGTATTAGGTAAACAAACATGAATGTTGTTGTATCCAACTGAGAGGCAATCCAGACAACCACTCTCTGAGACAGTTTCAGCACATTGTGCAATGGCATAGATTGCAGCACCAGCCACTTGTGTCTTGGTAGCTGCAAAGAAACCTGTGATTTTGGGAGTTGCAATTTGCAGATCCTTCAACACTTGCTGTGCAGTTGTGTTAAAATCAGTGGCTCCAACTGCTGTCTGATTTCCACAAATCATACTGTTCCCAGGCAAAGTTGTCTGGTCTAAGAAGCCAGCACTCTCATACCTTAACAAAACAGTTAAAATATGAAACATCAAAGTTAGTTATGACTCAATCTAACTCATTTTCTTGTCACCATTCTCAATCACTAGTATTTTCTGTTGACGTAATCATAGTTTTCTGTTGGGTTATATATTCTTTCATATGTTTTGGTTATATATGAGTTATCGTGGTTCTATATAGTTATATGACATTAGTCTTACACATATAAGACATTTGACACCATTTTTACCTCAAAATCTTAAGGTAACGGTGTTATAAATCTTTAATCTTATATGTATTTAACTTTATCTATTCTATTTAATGTGAAATTTTTGACTCATACTTGGACTATTCCAAACACTTTCTCGCATTTGGATTATTCCAAACGTTTTCTTAGACAATAAAAAAAAGAAAATTGGAACACTGTTTACACATTCAATGGTAGTACAAAACATGATTTCTTAATAGATTTCTTAAAAGCCTCATCGAGAAAAAGGAATTTCGTAAAAAATCATAATAGATGTTTGTGTTTAAAAACTTAATTGAGATGGAGCACTTTTCAGAATTAGAGAGGGAGTTGGTTTGGTGCCATTAAACATAAAATTAGAGGAAATAAGTGTAATTTCGTCTTAATAAATCACATCGGCAAAAACTTAACTACAATGTTATTAAAAAATAAAAATTAAAGTTTTAAAATACAAAATTAAAGAATTTCTATAAACATAAGATTAATTAAACTTTTATATTTTTAAAGAATTATGTTTAAAAATAAAAAGTAAAATATCATTTTCTTAAAAATATGATTTTTTTTATACTTTATCAGAAAAATTAGAATTTTGCGATAGTATATGTTTATAATATATTTTCAACATAGAACAATTAAATTAAAGATTTTTTTTCTTGTAAAAAATATTTTAGTGTTTATATTCTACAACCTTATTTTTAAAATTTTCGTAATTTTGATATTTAATGTTTAGTTAATAAATTATCTAAAACTTAAAGTGAGTTTAATTTTATTAGAAATATAAGAAAAACAAATATATATTTTTTAAATTGAAGAAAATATAAACGTTAATTAGTATAATTTTAGGAAATAGACAAGTGAAATTTCTTCTAGTAAATAAGAATAGAATCTCATATTTTCAACGTTATGTTATCTATGTTGCACTAGTTTAACAAGTGCACATCACCCTATATTGGTCAACTCATAGGCCAATAGCATTTTAACCAATGAATATACTGTATTCTATTTTATTGTATCGTATTATTTTTATGATTTAGTTTTGAAAAATAGTCATGCTTTAATGAAATTAACCAAAGATCATGCTAGGTCAACTCAATGATCTTGTGACCACTAATTAAACAATAGTAGTATTAAACCCCTAATTAATGGTTCAGATTAGAAGTAATATGCTGGAACAATATAGAAACAACAAATTATGTATTTAGGACAAGTATATAATGCCAAAACATTTAGTTCATTGACTACACTTGATTTATATAAATTATTGATTATATTTTAAAAGAAATTATAAGAGATATAGAAGTGCAAGTTTGACTTTAGAGGTGTCGATTTCATTATATAAATCTTATTCTTAATGTTTTTATCTCCATTTTGTGAAGTATATGCATCATATTATGCTTTATTGAAAATTGTTATTAATATTTCACGAGATTAGAAATGAGAAAAATAATAAGAAAATCTATGTTTGTTTTTCTGTTTACGTGTATATATTAGATGATTAAAGGTAAAAGAAAATAACATGAAAAACAAAAACATGTATACATACAACTGGTTTATGGTAGAGAGAGAAATGGATAAATAAGGGATATATAAGATAAAATAATGACGAAGGAAAGAAAGAAAAATAATATTATATCAATAAATAATATATAATTCGAATAAGATTAACCATTTTCTTGTTGTCAACTTATGCAAGCTAGGGACATAATGGGAATATGGTACTACTGTTAAATCATGTCATCACTCATTATTAATTATTAATAATGTTAAAAAGTCAACTAGCATTTATATTTTATATTTATTTACCCATTGGGAAAACTGTAACTAACACTCTCACATTTTTTTTCTTTCAAGAATAGTTAAATCATATTTATTAAAGTTTTTTATTTTATTAATTAAATTTTGGGAATACATTTTCTAACAAATTTGTTTGAACGCAAATCTCTATTAATGGACAAAATTAACAAAAATGCATTTTTGTATTAGTTGCTTTTATATTAATAAATTTCTCTATCGATTTTACAGTTTTGAATAAATTGCAATTAATAATAAAATGTGTTAAAATAAGCATATAAGAAAAAAGTATTATTGACACTTTAATTACATCCCAAACTATATACAATTATTTGGTAGATATTTTATTTACATTTGGGTGTGAACTCTAATTAAATTCAGACCACATAAACCTTTTTATCTCTTCATCTAGAATGCTGAACCACGACTCATGACTAAACCAATAAAAAATTCTTCACTACTTTAATTAAGGTCTTGTCAAATTATTTTTAAACTTTAGTCTCTTTACATTATTAACACAGTAGAATTAAATCTCCATGCCCCACCTGAATTCACAATTTGATAATTAATGCATGCAAGTTCATACATAACAACATGGATTCAATACCCAAAAAGTCCAACCATTGGAATTCCATCATAGACACGACAACTATGAAATCATTATATTTTCCAAAGAAATATCTATAGAATTTCTTCCACAGTATAATAATAATAAAAAAAAATGTTTTAATACATATATATAGATATAATAAAACAATATTTTTATAGAATAATAAGACTGCGATGAAGAAAGAAATAGTGATGCATATAGGTGGTGAAGGTGTACCTGAGGAAGCAACCGTCATAGATGACACGGGCACCGTTGGCCCCGGCGGAGCAGTTGCGGATTTGGGCGGCGGCGGCGGCGAAGCAGGCGGCGCAGTCGGTGGTAGAGAGGTAGTTTCTACATTGGAACATGGCATAGACAGGGTCTTGTCCTCTAGCTTCTTGAGCCGTGGCAAAGTGCTTGCTTTGGTTGGTAACTTGAACTCTGAGATCATCCAAAGTTGCGTTCAGATTTTGGTTGAAAGTGGACAAATCCGTGGCGTTGTATTGGCTACAACCCTTGTTCAGCAGAAGAATTTGAGGGTCTCCTATGGCACCCTCAAGGCTCCATAATAAGATGAACACAGTTAAGGGTAGGAGAGTACTGAGATGCACTTGCACCACCATGTTCGTCACCGAGGAAAACCAACACCACGACATGAACCCAGATATCATTATCCTTTTATGTATGAATTCAGAATGAAAAGGGTCCATTTCAAGAATAAAAAAGAAAAAGTTCTACGTGTTGATGTTGTTGGTGGGGACAAGACAGCATACACATCGTTGTCAGCGATTGCTGTTTTTTGGTACAGATTAATCGTTTTCTGAATGCCGTTTGCGAGGTTCCGTCTTCAAATACCCAATTAAACATAGTGCTCCCTCCAATGATGTTAAGAAATTCAGAAAATTTATGATATATATATATAATACTGAAAAAACCCATTTGACTTATAATATATGTCTCCGATTTAAGACGATCATAATCTATAAACAATATTTTTAACGATTAAAAATGTTTTTATCTCTTAAATTTCAGTAAATTTTAGAATTAGTCTATTTCAAAACTTTGAACCAATTTAGTTTTTTATCTTTCAAAATACATAAATTTAATCTTTTTAATCAAATTTTGTTAAGTTTAAGTGATGTTTTTCTATGCATTTCAGATTTATATTTGAGTTATTTATATTATTTGACATTTTTTCTTTAATATTAAGTCAAATATTATTATAAAACGTGATTAAAATATTAAATAAATTTAACAAAATTTGATTAAAAGATTAAATCCATGTATTTTAAAATATGAAAAACTAAATTAGTTTAAAATTTTAAAATAAACTAATTTTAAAATTGATCGAAAGTTAAATGAAAAAAACATATTTAACCTTCTTTTTAAATTATTGAGAAATGTTTAGGTTTTGGTTGTTTTATAAAATCAAACTTTATATATGATCAGACTTCGATTGTCTGAAACCGATTCGATCATTTAAAAGATGTCGTTTATTTATAATATTTTATTTAGTTTTGGTTTTGTGTAAAACTTAGTTTATGGGGTTCAATTTTTGTCTAAGGTTAATCAACTAGTTAAAAAAATATTGTTATTTCAATAAAAAATAATTATTAGTGCGACTTAAGTTTTAAAGATACATTTTCTATTTTTTTTATTTTTAAAAATTTGTTTGTGACTTTTTAAAGCATGTTAAAATAAGATGTTAAGTTGTTACAGAAGTTTTCTCCACGTGAGATTTGATAAGATTTAAAAATCCGTTTAGATGTACCCAAATTGATTAGGTGCCTGATCTACAGGACAAAGAATTCCTTTCAGACTTCGAAATATGATTGATTGTTAATTTTAAAGGTAAATAAATATCTGCACACGGCGGCGGGTGTTAATATATGGACTGCCCAGCTGAATCGTCACCTATGACGGTTCTCTTCTTTTTCTTTTACGTATGATTGGATAAAACAATTTAAAAATTTATTTATTTATTTGAAATAATTTTAGGGAAAATAATATGTTTGGATAATAAATTTTAAATTTTAAATTTTAAAAAATATTGTAAATAATTAAAATAGTATAATTTGAATTTTTTACAAAAAGAAGGAAAGAAACTGAATTTTCCTAAATTATGAAATTTTTAATTGGTTAGGACAAAAAAAATCCATAAATTCAAAAACTGAAGTCAAGTTGAGTAAAAGGTCGAGACGAATCGGTTCGGGTTGAAGATTGAACTAAGTCATATCAGGTCGAAGGTTAAGCCAAATGTCGAACCTGTCCAGTCCGGGCCAAAGGTTAAGTTGGGTCAGCCTGGCACGAAGGTTGAGTCAAGTCTATTCGGATTGAAGGTCGAGCAAGTTGATGCTGGTCGGTTTGGGCTGAAGGTTGAGACGAGTTGACCTTGGTCGAAGGTTGAGCTAGATTGGTTTGAACCGAATGTCAATTTGAAAAAGTCAAGTCAATTCAACCCGTGCAAAATGTGTTGGGTCGGTCTAGATTAAAGGTCGAGCTGGGTCAGCCCATGCCAAAGATCGAACATAGTTGGCATGTGTCGAAGGTCGAACCTAGTTAGTATGTGTCAAAGCTTGAACCTAGTTAGTATGTGTCGAAGGTCGAGCTTGATCAGTCTGGTTAATGGTCGAGCCTAGTCAACCTGAGTTGAAGGTCGAGTCGGGTTGAATTTTAGGCAGGGTCAAGCAAGATGAAGGTTAAGTTGAGTTGGCTCAGGCTGAAAGTCGAGATTGGATGGCCTATGTCGAAGGTTAAGCATGGTTGGACAAGGGTGAAGGTCGATCCTTGTTAGCACAGTTTGAAGGTAGAGCCCGGTCAGCCAATACTGAAGGTTGAGTCGAGTTGATCCGAATTGAAGTTTAAGTCGAGTCAGCTCGGATCAAAGGTCGAGTCGAGTTGGTTCGGGTTGGCTCACGTCATAAGTGGAGCCGGGTTGACCCAAACTAAAGGTTGAGTAATGTCAGCGTATACTGAAAGTCAGGTTAAGTCGACCCAAGGATAGCTGAGTTGACTCGTGAGTTGAACCTAGTCGACCCAAGATAAATATTCACAAATTAATTCGAAGTGAAAGTCAAGACAAATCGTCCTAAATTAAATATCGAAATAACTCAATTTGAACTCTAAAATAGATGGAGTTTAACTTAAAATAAATATTAAAATTATTTTATCCAAAAAAATTGAAATCAAAATATTTCAATTATTTTATTCAAACAAAAACAAATTGAAATCAAAATATTTCAATTATTTTATTTAAATAAAGTATATATAAAAATTAAAAACTTAATTGTAAATAATTTAAATATTAAATATTTTAATTTTTTTTAAATGTTGAAATTTCTCATTAAATATAAGGTTGGAGTATAGAGATACTGTTATCGGTGACAAAAAGACATATTATTTAATGTTATTTGCTCATGTGTATGACTAAAAGATAAATCTGTTTACACCATCTTTCTATACAGATAAATTATAGTAATTTTGCATAAATATTAATTTGAATATATTATTTTAATTTTGTAAAATTATTAACTAAGATTCAGCATTATATACACAAAAGATAATTAAATTATTGGAAAAGAAAAATTATAATTTTGTTAGTGAATAGGTATAAGTTCAATGAATACATCTTAATATATAACTTAAAAAAATTATTTATAATAATAATAATAATAATCTAATGTCAGATTAAATCTTAATTTTAATGTTTTAATTCTCAAGTCTATTAATTGATTGACTCAATATTTAATTTTCAAGGTTAATTGATTGATTTAGTGTTTATTTTGGATTATGTTAATTGATTAATTTAATGTCTACTTTGGATTATGTTAATTGATTAAACTTTCAAAAAAAAAAAGTTTGAATTATGTAACTTGAAAATTTAAAATAAAACAGCAACAACTGAATTTTTCTTTTCAAAAAATGAACCTCTATAACAATAACAGTGACGTAATAGGCGGTTAGGTAGTTTCAAGCAGCAACAGTAAGTCGATCTAAAGCACCAGAAACGGAGGAAGGAGCAGCGACAATAATGTAAGAACAAAAAATGATGAAGAAGAGAAAAAATAACATAAAATTATGAATGTAGAGAAGTACATTTTGGTCTCTTAACCACTATGTAGGTGCACATTAAAACTAGGGAAGTGTAGAAAGAAATAGCCTTTTATTCTGTAATTCCAGTTAAAAAAAAAAAAACAATGTCAACCCAACTAAAGTGTGTGAATATTTTTTTTAAGAAAACAACGTAATTACTTTTTGTACCTCTGTAAGTTACTTTATGCACCTTTCATTATATCTTCTTCGAATTGTTATCTGAAATTGGTATTAAAAATAATAATTATCATAATTATAGTAATAATTTTAATTGTGAAAGTAGTATTTCTGTTGGTGAAAATATTTCTTTCTTTAATTATTAATAGGTTACATATAAATTAATAAATTGGTTTCTGAATGTGGTATTGAATTCAATGTCCTAATTATCAGAAAAGTTATTCAACATCCATACCAATCATGTAATATTAAAAATAATTATATATTAATATATATTCCATTACTTGACCCATAAATATTAGATATACGGTTTCATAAATCTGATTAAAAAATATTATCCTGACAACATCTTCTAATTAAATTTAAAATTTTAATAAAAATAATTTGCCACGAGATTTTGTTAATAGTTTATAAACGACCCATGCCTTATATAATTTATACAAGTTATTTATATTATTTCTTTCTTAGAAATGTTAATTATTAAATTCAATTCATGTTTGGCCACTCCCTTTCAGACATGGACGGTTGGTAACAGCCTTCAAACTTCAAGTCAAAAATTGCATTCCCCTCACAAAATATAATGACATAATTATTATTTAAATTTACAAAGTGTGTTAAAACAATATAATTTGTCTTAAAATTAAATTTAAAAAAAAAAAACTGTTCCCACTCCCTAATTTAACTTGATCAAAATTATTAATATTATTTATGTAAGTATAATATAATACAATTACTATTCAAATTATGTTATTATTTTGTTAATTATTTTTTTAAAATATTAAAATTTTCAAATATTAAATAACAAGTCAATTTTTATATAAATTATTATAATTTTTTTTTAAATTACAAACTTAAGAAAAAAATGTTAAAATCTTGAACTAATGAACCTAATTTAATCTAAATCAATTATTAGTGATTTTGATCTAATGAAAAGAAAATAGTTAAAAACTGGCCTAATCTGATTCAAGAATTTTCAATTGGGTTTGGTTATAAGTTCACTACAATTTTTTTTTTTTCTTTTTATGCGTGTTGAAGATGAATGAAACAATCAAGAAAATTACTAATCATAGTTTGAAACTTTCTACAATCTTCCACATCACTAATCATAGTTTAATTTCATTATAATTTCTTTTTTTCATGACGTTACGCAATTAGTGCCTTTCCTTTTTCATTTCCTTTTTGTCCTCAAAATATAAAAAAGTATAATAGAAGATTCATTAAACATGCCTTTAACTCTTATTAACTATGATTAACTGAAAACCCCACAACACAAACATCACCACTAATTTAGAAGATGTGAATTAAGTTGGATGTTTCCTTGTTAGTGAGAAAAAAAAAAACCTAGTAGTGTTTGTCTCCTATCAACGAAACCTTTATCAGAGTGAAAAGATTAGAAAAGTACAAAACTCAATTATTCATGTTAATGTCACACAAACAACATAAAACCAAATAGTTAGAATGCAAAGATCACACTAATTTCTAAGCCAACAAAATCAGCGTATTCATGTCTCACACAGTCACGACAACTTTCTTCCCCGCCATGCTTGGTCTTACAATTTTCACACTTCAAAGGATTCTCAAAGTTCACTGTTTCAGTGCACACTTGGAAGGGATTTTCAACAACTTTAATGCTTTTATATTCTTTTTATTAAAAAATTCTCATAAACATTGCACTATTATATATATGCTTAAAAATGACAGTTGGAAGGGTTTGGTTTGAGTGACCCACAAACAAGACAAAGATCCTACATTTGACTTCTTTTCACCACACTCTCCCTCTTTGTTTTCTTAGGTGAGAAATAAAAGATTACACTACTACAAAATAATCTAATGTTTCTTTTATAGGTTTGTTTATTTCAATTCTTATTTAAATGAAAGGTTAGTTGTTTTGTGCTAGTTTTTTTTTTTTAAA
>Ga0209589_1004022_pt1 | contig 25555 bp, 16 predicted proteins | sample CowpeawhiteBW_FD_187525 | JGI IMG/M metagenome (GOLD analysis project Ga0209589, IMG submission 187525) | Root nodule microbial communities of legume samples collected from California USA - Cow pea white BW (SPAdes) (version 2) | ecosystem: Host-associated > Plants > Roots > Nodule | place: USA...
TACAAATGTTAGAATTGGTTTAAAATTAATAATTTTATAAATTTAAATATAAAATTTTAAAACAATTTTGTAAAAAGTTAAAATAAATATATTTAAAAATAACAAATATATGGACCAAATTGAGATTCAGATAATGATTTGACACGTGTCACCTTACTGACTTGACACGTGGCACAATATTGTCGTGACACGTGGCATGAATAATTTTCAAAAAAAAATTCAAAAAATTCAAAAAAAAATTCAAAAAAAATTAAAATTTTTTAAAAAAAATTTAAAAAAATGTGGAGCTGACACGTGGCATATCTTTAACACCGTTAACTCTATACTAATGGACTTAATTATTACACATTTTCAAAAATATGGACCTAATTGAGACTAAAAAAAATCTTAGGACTTATTTGAGATTTTTCAACAAAAACATGAACGAAGGGAGTATTTTAACCTAATAAATATAATGATCAAATTGAATACAAAACAATAATTCTAACACATGACACATTATTGGATTGACATGTGGACATTTAACCAAAAATTAAAAAAAGAAACCACAAATGACACATGATTGTCATTGATCATTCTCGCTAATTATTTAAACAACATTAAAAAAAAAGACCAAATTAAATAAAATTGACAATAATTGAACTTAATTAAAAAGAATTATTACTAAATTGACTGAATATAAATAAAAACCAAATTTGTATTTTAACTATTTAATAAATAAATAGATTGTAAAATCTAAAATACATTTTTTATTTTGTATTTCACAGTACACAATCTAAAATACAAAAAATTGTATAACAGAATGCATGACCCAAAATATGAAATTTTTATTATATAATTTGATTGTACATTCTATAACTCAAATGAGAATAGGATAAATTAAAATTTGTTAAGTCTATAAAGTAAATAAAAAAAATTGTCACGTCTTTTTCTTAATGTTTTTGTTTTGTTTGGATACGAAGATGAAGTTAATGGGACAAAAGGATTGAAAATGAAGAAAAGGAGAATGAAAAGTGGAAATACAGATTAAGAAAAAGATGGCGCAAAATGAAGAAAAATAAATAAAAAAATTGTAATGAGATGGATAAAAGGATTTTAATTTGTAAAATTATAAAATTACAATTTTAATTTTATGGTTTAAATTAATTTGAAATAAATTGTGATTGATTGAAATTAATTTAAAATAAAATGTGATTGAATAGTTTAAAAAAAATTAGTATATGAAATTAATTTAAAATAAGATGCAAGTGACCAGTTAAAATAGAAGAAAAAGTTTTAATTTGTATAATTAATTTAATCAGTTGAAGTTAAATTAAAATAAAATATGTAAGATTAATTTAAAGAGTCGTTTTAATCTATGTAATTAATTCAAAATTACATGTTAAACCTACATTTCAAAGGTATGGATAAAGAAAGAATAGAAAAGTGATTTCGTGAATGTATGTGGTCCTACTCTTCACTCGCCTCTTCTCTTCGTGTTTTCTTTTCATTCTCTCTGTTCTTCCGCAATGGCTAATCTCTGCAGGACCTCTCCTTGGGTCATTTCCAGAGAGAAACAACGTCGCCGCCGCCGTCGCCGCCGCCGCCACTCACCATAATGTCTCCAAAATCTTCCACCCTTTCTTCCGCCGCCGACCTCTCTTCTCCACTCGTCCAACTCGCTGCCACCCTCTTTGATTCCACCTCTCTCTAACAGCCTTCAAGATCTTCATTGCTGCCTACCACACCTCCTCCGACAAGCCTCTAAGTTCCATCCCCAACCACTCCACGGCCAATTCACCCCACCGGAATCGATTCTATGTTCAAAGAATCAATTATGTTTGGGCGAATCGATTCTTTCTCTGACACCACTCTTTCCCTTCCCTCACGATCTTTGCATCTCTACGACATGGTGAGAGGCGCATTACAATCTCAATCAACAGCGACTATTGTCACCAAGAGACCAGGCATCACCGCATTGCTGATGAGCCTTTGCTTCATCAACTTTGTCATGGAAATGAAGGACACATTCGGAAAAGTCTTTCCCCTTCTGTCTTCTCACATGTAGAGAAACCAGTTTTTCACTTTCTCCGCAAATCAACTCCACATTTCTCAACAAATCATTGGATACAAATTAAACATTCACTCACCTTTCAAATTTGTGAATAATACACGACTTGAAACAATCAAAGCGTAAGTTTGCAGAAGGTGTCAGTATTGTATTAGATTTGTTATAGGCTGTTTATCATCTCATGTTTCACAACTTTATTTCTTTTCTTCCTCCATATAAAGAGAACCATCGTTATTTTGTAAGAAACTTAACATCAATACAAATGACCCTTCTTTTTTGTATAAATATTAAGCAAATAAAAGACCACCAAGCAATGCGGAAAGGAGAACAATGATGATATATATATAAAACAAAAGACTGATTGAAATAATACAAATTATATACAAGAGGATTTTTTTAACAATTTAAGAACTGGGCAAAAAGCAAAATTCCCGATACACTGTTCATCCTCGCTCTTTCTTCCTAAAGCAAATTAATAACTACATAAACAAGAAAGTGTAAGCGTTTATAGGGCAGTTCATCCTTTAAAAATTTGTAGCTCCAGAAAAGCACCGAACAAAGCTCAGCTCAAGGGTCAGTAATCATTCCTCTGTAATTTCCATTTTGAAGATTGAGTATTCCCTCTCAAACAATAAAAACTCCTACAAGTGAAAAGATAAAAACATCCAGTCAGGCTTAAATTGACAAAATAAGAGCTATTTTTAGTTGCAACTAACATACCAGCTCTAATATTTTTCATGTACATATAATCCAGTGGCTCAATGGCTTACATATCTAGATAGAAATATACGGAATGGACAACTAGGTGTTATGTCGTTATTTCTAAGCAACTTATGGCACCATGTGATAATGAAATTGACGAAAAGTCAATAACAAGTTCTATGAGCTAGAAGTCAATTTCATTTTTTTCATACTTTTAATATTAAAATGGGCGTCTAAGTAACATTAAAAAATGGCAAAAAATGTCTTGTCTGTCTTCCTCAGTTACTCCTGTGCGCTATAGTATAGCCAATAATGAAAACCATATAACTAGGTCTCATGAATCCGCGCAAACATAAAAGAGGCTAATAGACGAAGGATGAAGTTTAAAGCATAGAGCCTAACGTTTCTTTGAGAATCATGAAACTATAATCTTGCCTGTAATTGTTGTTGACTAAACAAGTGAAGAAAGTCAGTTTCCGGACCGCCAACCAGCTCTATCAAAGTATCATGACAGTCAGGCACGACTCCCGACCCCATTAGAGAAACAGAGACCTGTTGGTAAGACAGAAGTTGAAAATAATAAAACTCTGAAAATTCCAAAAAAAGTTAAAAAAATATAAATCACTGTGAACATATTTTATCTAGAAACAATTGACTACTCAACTAATTAATGATACCCATTTGATTAATTACTCCCGAGTGATTCAATGAACTCCCATTGGAAAAATGATCAACAGTTCAGTTTGAGTTTTAGCAGTTTACATCCACAAAAAATGTAAATATATACGTCAGTACAATCTGTTGACTTACTTGCATGCAACGAAGAATGACTTCTGGAAGGCAGCACCTACGACAAAGTCCTTTCACTATGTAGGTTGCCGGGCACTCTAAGGTGCCATCTTTGTCAGAATACCAAGCATCCAAACGGGATATCTCCATTGTAACTCCAGCTTGAAACCGAGGAAGCTCACCTGTGATAAGGAAATAAAGTTACAGGATGTTCTACCCATTTGTCACAGGTCTCTGATTGTAACTCAAGCTTAAAAATGGTATGATCCAGTATTATATTCCATGGAAGAAACAAATATAACAATAATAGTCTTATAACAATAAATTTCAAATCAGAAAACACTTATATTTTAAATTTCTCTCAATGACCGCCTAATCCTGAAAGCTTTAAGCCTATAGGTGTTTAGGCAGTTTATCCCAAGAATGGTTTTTATATTTCTTACAAAACCTTTCACGGAACAGCTTCTTAGGCTTGGAACATGAAAACAAAGACCCAGCGTACCATTCTTTGTCAACAATGTAGAATGGAAGTAACAGCGAAGTCACGCTACTGATTATCTGGTCAACAAAAAGGCTTCAAATACCATGTTATGGACTGGCTCTTGATAAAAACAAGTATAGAGCAGACCAAGACAGGGTTTAATAATTTTTAGAAATTCCAAATTCTAGGTGTGTACTGAATTACATAAGGTCGATGTCACAGGAAGGGATTCCCAACCAAAACACTACAGTTACTTTTCAATTAAGGTTTCGGAAGAAAAAAAAAATCATATTTCTATGTGGTTTTAAAATCCTAGATAATATTAATCACTATTTTTTCAATTATATTTTATTAGTTATTCTACACACTAACGAGTTTAGAGAAACTGAAAATTGAAAGAGAAGAAGGTTCTCTTATTTGATTTTATTTTCAGAACCACTCAACAAAATTGTCAAGTATTTTTTATAGTAGAGACAAGCAGTTCTTCCTGTAACATATAAGACAGCTAGAATAACTAACTACAGCTGGCAAACACTAATCTATTGCTTCACAAATAATCCATCACGCACTTACCATAAAAAAAATAAATTATAGACAAATCTAAAATTAAAACCAGACCAAATATAAACCACTATTGTACCTATCATTAACTATTTACTCACACGCTTTGAATATTTCAATTTCAATTTAAATGCACCAATAAAAGCTATGTTTAATAAGAGTAATGATATATTAATTAAAATAGGCATATTAATAAATTTAGTAGATAATTTATATAAATAAGGCTATCAATTAAATTTTTTAAATTTGTGCAAAATAATTACACTTAAAAAGGAATAAAGTGAATAAAAAAATAGTAAGAAAACGAGAAATCGCAAAGCTTTAACCCAACTTTAAGATAAGGACTCCACAACTGAAGATCAATCAATAGATTAATCTAACTTAAATGTCTTTGCATATTTATTTGGAAAACTCCCTTAATTCACTGTATGATATCAAGATAGGGGAGGGATTTTAATGACAGGTGACACCTTATAGTTCATGAAAGCTAGCCGTTATTTAATAAAATTTCTACCTTTGAAACCAGAAGCCAGGATGGTGCCAAGAATACCACCATCATTGAGCTCATGCGGTTCAAGTCCATCACTAGCAATAGCTATGCAGCGAAGAACAATATCAACACAATAACTGTCCCTTGAAGATATGGAAACATTCACCTGCAAAATTAATAGATCGTAAACATGGAAAAGCCAGTCAATATAACAGTTATCCAAGAGAACAAGGGAAGCTTGACAACGCCAGTCCATATAATAATTATCATTGCAAGGTACACCATTCATCAATTAGAGACATATTAAGCAAATTTAATTTTTGGACCCAAGAAAATCTTTGAATTAAATGATTTGCTCTTAAGTATTTTCTGCTGTTCTTGAAACAAACATTTGTTTTTAAATTATAGGGGCTCATTACACACTTAAAGATTCCCAGAAAATACAGGGGCAAAGCATGTAACTTCTCTTTTGAAATAAATGGTTCAAGAAACAAAAGCATATTTGTTGGCTTAAGCATTCAAACAGGAATAAATGGTTCACGAAACAACAGTATATTTGCTGGCTTAAGCTGTCAATGGTTGAAAAAACATACCATTAATTGTCGATTTAAGACAACCTCGTCACCAGCTGAAGAGTAGAGAGCACTCGTAAGTGTAGTACAAACCGTAGCATCTGGACACAAACACTCTCCAGATGGCAGGCAGAGCATTGCTGTTGCATGAAGTTCAAGGAAAACTGGTTCAGCTGATTCATACATACGATCAGTTGAAGCCAACCAAGGTGTCTCTTTTCCTACATAAAGGAGAATTACAAGTCTATTAAAATGTCAATGTACTAAATAATTTTGAAACATGAGCAGAAGTTTCACAATCAAATATATTGCTAAAACATTAGATTTTTTAACAAGGTTGTGAACTAACTCACTTTGTAGCAATGAAAGGGATGCATTCAGTGTTTCCTTGGCAGCGGAAATGGACCTTTCCTTTTCCTCTAGTGATAGTTCAGTGACTGGAACCTCTGCATTCTCCACTTCAATTTTAAGCCAATTCCGGTAGGTTGCATCACAAGAGTAATACTCACGCTAGTTGAATGTAGGACAAATATAAATGTTAAGTGCTACAATCAAGTCAGAAATTATGGGATTGACGTTCCAAAAATTAAAGTATGAAAGCTTAGTTTGGCATACCCAGTCTTGGAACTCCCTCAGATCCTCAAAAACATTATAATCCTCAGAGGTCTCAAGAGTTTCTGCAAGCTGTTTTAAGGGTTCAGCAAGAAAGCCAAGTACTGTGTGGGCACCTATCGGCATTGCTGGCACTCTCCACATAGAAATCAAAGCAAACTCCCTGAACAGTATGTTGCTAGAGAGGGACGAAAAGGGTTGCAAAACTCAGAAGGAGGGGTAAAACTAAATTGCAAGAGAAAATAATGCAAGGAAGAATTAAAAATTCTGACATAGAAGTTATATACAAAAACAGCCGACAGGAGGACAGGAAAGATCAGATTCTTTTAATAAACCTTGAAAATTAAAAGAATAATATTCCAACAAAGGCATCTTTCTCACTAGGTGGGTTCATATGTTGAGTACAAAATAAGAATTGAGACAAGATATTGCAAACATCTGTATAGAAACTGGAGGTGAAAGATCAAACATCATTGACAGGTTTCAGTACTTTCAATTGCTTAACTTTCACAAACGCAGTTTGTCAAAAAAACCTCATGACGAGACATTTAGTAGATGCATTATTTACCTATGAACCAGTGCTCGAACAAGAAGCTTTTTACTGACATCTTTGACATTTGTAATTGTTGATGGTGGTGTAAAGCAAAGCCATTGGATAACTTTAGCTTTCTGAAGACTCTGCAGTCTGTGTTGTTCTGCAACATCTGATAGGTTATCGTATTTACCAGCCTTGATCTCTCGCGATCTCAACAAAATTCTGTTCCAAGTGAATATATTATGAAAAGGAATAGCTTCCTTCCTATGTACATAAAAGATTAGATTCTAAATCAACAACTTACATACCTCTCAATAATGTCTTCAAAATTTCCCTTGGAATCATCCAGAGAAGAAAATGGTAAATATTCCATAGCAGAAAGGAATATCTTGTATTTGACATGTACACTGTTTAATTAAAACAAACATCATAGTTGTTAGAAATCAACGAGGAAATAGTGGGGAAAAACAATTTTAATGCTTGACTGAAAATTAACCCAAAAAGGAGAAAGATCTTTGCTCTAATACAAAAGATTTCTCTCACACAATTGTTCGCTTCCTTAGTTCACTTAACATAATTCCCTGAACAACCCCCCTCCCAAATTCCCCCTATTTGTTTATCTAGCTAACCAACTATTAGCCAAGACTAAATACTTCACCCCTACATTATACCAAGCAGGTTAACTTTCTGCCCTTGATAGAATATTAGGATTACAAACATTTTACAGGCACAACTGATGACTAGTGTTCGGTGTATTTGGATTGTGACGTACTCATTCAGCACTTTTTTCCATTCACCTCTTTTTACAGGCTTGTTTCACAGTCCTCTCGAAGTTACAACTCACGGTTTTATTTAAGTGATTTCATTTAAGTATGATGAAAAGGACAGGTTTGCTTTTTGACTAAATGCTCTTCACTGTTGCTTTTTTCTGCTTTAGAAAAATATCTTCAACCCTCTTTCTTTGTACTTCTTTTCCCTTGTAGTGAACCCTTTGTCTACACTTACTTTAAAAAATAGATAAATATGATGTCCAAAATCATGAATGTCCATACTTGCCAGTTACGAACTTTCATGTTAATATTCAAATTATACTCTGACAGAATCACCATGAAGCATATAACAAGAACAGAGATTAGATCCACATCAACAAAAGAAGGAAGTTAGATTAACAACAAATATGGTGACATGATTAATGCAAAAGGAAAAAAAAGAATGGGTAACAATATATGAGTCCATATTACCTGCTGTGCAGCCTAAGCTCCATCATGTGTACAAAGAGATCAATGCAACGGTGACATGCAAGCTGAGAAGCATATATGCCCACCAACTCTTCATGCTCCTTTGAAAAGAGAAATAGGGCATACCTAATGTTTTTCAATTCCAATAAATGAATATAACAAACTAAATTTTCATTCAACAACACAATATACTTAAAATTATGTCAAAAGTTACAGACTAGGAAGTCATGCAACAAGCATGAAAGCTAAGGTAATGTCTAAATATAGTGTGACCATCTTCCATGTAATATTATTTGAGAGAAAAGGAGTAGAAAGAACATTATACAAAATTACTTACAAGTGCAAAATATTATCACCAACACTTAGAATCTTGTCCTTGAAGGTGTCCTTCATTTCCTCAGCTAATAAATATCGAAGCACAAGGACCAGATGTGCACCAAATCGTATCATTTGAGGATCTCCACACGGCCTGTGAGAGTGCACAAAATCACTTGAGATAAAAATAGATTTAAAGTGAATCTGAGAGAGAGTTTCATATTTATAATATCTTTAGATACATCAGATACAATGAACATAAGAGAATTCTAGAAGACATTTCTAGGAACTAGTTTCAGCACAAAGCACATAGAACCTAATAATAAACCCTATTAAAGATCATTTATTCTAATAAAATCTTTTGGTCAACAGTATCCCCATTAAGAGATTTACAGTTTATAAAAATAAATACCCTTAAGTGGGCCCATCCAGCCGTGGCCCAACTATTTCCTCCTAAAATACACTAGCTCAATCACAGGTCTGCCATCGGCAGTGTAATTTCATAGGCTCCCGTAAGATGGCAGTAGTGAATTGGGTTTTCCAAGGCAGCTCATTGTGGTTGCTTTGGACACTGCAAAATGGCATTGTGCAACAGCAGACCCATGCTTTGTTGTGAGGAAGAAAGCCTTGGGTCAGTAGGAAGAAAGGCTTGGGTCAGTGTGATCCAACCCAGGGATAGTGTATTGAATGAAAAATTGATACTAAAACGACATGTATATGGGTACAGAAAAACTCAAAGATGCAGCTGGTAATTTATTAATGAGATAAACTGCAGTAATGAAAGCATGATCCCAATACTTCAGATGTAAGGAGGTTTGGCTGAGAAGAATGACAAAGCGAAAGATTGACATTTTAAGAGAAAAATCCAAGTGAATCTTGAATATATGAAAAATTGTTGGAAGATAAAACAGGAGCAGGTCCCCACAAATCACATTAGACATGCTCAAAAGGTAATTTATATGCAGTAAAAGAATGTAGGGAAGTTTACTATTTAATTTCTTAAAGAGGAAATTTTGTAATTTAGAGAAGCAGACACTACGAAGATAGAGGTAACATACTTAAATAAAGCAAAACACAGAGCAAGCACAAAGAGCACATCAATAGAACAAACTTTCTAACAGGAAAGAAACTCCAGGTAAACTCAGGCTCCATCCAGTTGGTCCAAACAAATACAAAAACCAGTATACAGTTATAATACCATATCTCCAAATCCAATAAAATATTCCATAGTCACCCTCCTGAAATACTCTTCAATAAATTTTCTAGACACTACACACTAGTAAGATATCATACTATAGAATTGAAATATTTACTCGGGAGAGTTATACCTATAAAACTCAATACTCATACTAAAAAACATAATATTTCTACAATATATCCATTATTCAATTACAAGCTCCAAGTAATCCCACATGATATTCTTACAGTAATACATGTATGAAAAAGAATTACTGTCATGTGTCTCTGTCAGGTTCCATTAAGGGGCCCATTTGGATAGCAATTGGAAAAAACTTTTAAAAATTTGTTTCATATAAAGATTTTAACAGGTTTCATCTAATGCCGAAAGAGCTGTAACAACACTTACCTAAATACATTCTGATTATCTTCAGTAGGAGCTATCCATGACCATATAAGGTCTAGTACGCGTGGTATGTCTCCTAGCATTAAAGTCATCTGTCAAAAATATACAGTAAGTTAAAGAGAATTAAAAAAGTAACATTGTTCTGTCTGCACCACCAAGTTTCTTTGATGTAATTAAAATTAAAAAGGAAGCTAAAGATCATCCTTTGAGTAAAAGGCTCTATATCTTCTCATCAGCAGCCACAGGTTAAAATATAGTTGGAATTAAAAAATCCAAAGTTTGCATACCCCTTATGAAATGTTTGAATATGAAACTGTTAGGTTTCTTGGTTAAAAGGAACCAGAAAAGCAAAAACGTACCCTCAGGCTTACTGGATATACCTCATATTATTGCTTTTTAGGAGACAAGAACAGAAAGTTTATAAAGGATAATGTTCCCTTTCCCCAGGATTACACTGAACCTCTCAACAACACCCAAAACAATCTCACAAAACGTCCCCACACCCAAGGACCCCTCCTATATATAGACTTTCTTAGAAAGTCTTACCCTCCTCACGAACTAAACAACTGACTACCTACCTTTTCACAAGTTTTCTCCTAACATAAACATTCCATTTCCTATCAGAAACAATTTAAAAAATGACAAAAATTACCTGAATTTGTCGTTGTTGCTCCTTGCATTGTCTAGTAACAGATTCATGGATCATTTCCCTAAAACGGAAAGCAAACAGATTTGTAACATATAACAACCATAGCAAAGTCTAAAAAGAAAAAAGAATTACACAACTACCCTGAATGAAGTTTTTGAAGAAGAGATGAGAGCTGTCGAGGTTGTTGATTCAAAACTTGAATTGGCCAATTTTCAGGTCCATTAGAAGGCTCAAAAGAAGCATCGACACGTCCAGGGCTTCCATCAATTACATCTCCAAATGTTCTAAGTTGATCAACTCCCCCTGGCTGTGAACGAGTGATTTCCAAGTCCACTTGCACATCTAGCCAAGACTTTGCCATTGCCCAGCATGCTGACTGCAACGTTAGGTGTTACACTGTAAATAAGGCTTCCAACAATGATAATGCAATGGAAAAAACTAACAGTTCTTCAGATTCACATATGAGTGAAACACATTAGAATCTATCATTCAAAGATTAACTATGTCTATCACGTAGGCATATTTCACCCAAACTCTAACCGATTTAAATCCTGCCACTCAGACATGTTTAGTGGGGATCAAAATCCATATCAGCCAAGTTGATGCACCCACCCAGAAGTATTAATGTCCTATAAAAACTTCAAATATTCCCCATAGTTTGTTTCTCAATTCTTTTATAGAAAGTAAAATAAGAAAATCCTTAATATGAACAGAAGAGAATGCAAGAGAAACTTGGAGGATATAGAGTCATTCATAGAGAATAAAAAGTAAAACAACAGAATATGTATTTACAACAAATAACAGCAGGTCATGCAATGTTATCCCATTTGTAAGAATTCACCACCTCTCATGATTATTATCCAGCACCTCTTATTCTTACAAACATGTCTTCAAATTTAGAATATACTGCTTGTTTAGCATTTATATGTGTGTTATATGTCTTGACTCTGTCCGATTTGCAACAGTAGCATTCTACTATCCTGCTAAAGCATTTTAGGGGTCAACTGCTACGCACCACTATATGGGATTGATAACTACGTTAAAGGACTAAACACCAGTTTAATGAATTGTTACAGCAAAGTAGCTTGTTTTTAGTCCCATGATGGTGCCATGGCATGCCAGTATGCTCCTAGAATGCATATTCTCGATATCTATGGATGAAAGACAAGAAACTTCCACAACAATTATAAGAGAGAGAGAGAGAGAGAGACCTCCCAGTCATTGCAGAGTGGAAGCATCCGTTTAAGGTTGCTACACTGGGCTGCATATACAGCTGCTTCACATTTCCCTCCTTGCTCTGCTATTTTCTGGAAAACAAAAGTGCAATTAGGAGGTTTTCATTTTCAATGAACCAAAAATAGTTTGAAAATGTCATAATAATGAAATAACTTCATGAAATGGTAAAAAGAACCTAAAATCTAAAAAGTTGACAGCACGGAAAAAATGGTGAAAAAAGGGAGGGAAGAAAGTTTATTTTGAAGATATCTTATACACTCATATTACATTCATTCCCAAAATGTTAAGGATTATTTGGCTAACATATTCAGCATGATCTAATAATATTTCTTCAAACCAGCCAGGCTGTCAATAACTATGGGATCTATATTCTTTTTAAAATTTTGTGAGTATCAGTATCCACCAGAGTATAATTTTTTATTATTGAATGTCCACAGTCTATTTCTAAGCAAAATTACAAAATTCAATTCGTATACTTTAAATAAAAAATATTTTTGTCTCTTAATAAAAAAGGTAAAAGCAATTTTATAAAAAAAATAATTATTTTCCTGTCCAATGTTTCTATAATCATCATAATAAAATATCATCCTATTATCTCATACGACACAATACCTTCTAAAATGATACATCAAATGCTATATAGCGTTAAAAGTTATCGTACTTTATCAATCAGGCCTTATGATGTGAAATTCCAATCATGTCCAACGAATTTTTTAGGAAGAACCGATTCAGATATATACAAGCTTTACCCAAGAGAGCAGATTAGGCATAAAAAATTCCATTTCCAATAATCAAACTTTTAAGTAAAAATTTGGGGAGGAAGATGCCAAAACACAGGTAGCACAAACATCAATAAAACAACAAAGAAGATTGGTTGATCAGTGCAAACACAGAACCCTACCTCTGATGCACAATATGAAGCCCATTTCCAAAGATGCCACTGATGACCAATACCACTTTCAAATTCAACAGCTTGCAAAGTTCTATTTTTACCATTCTTGACCAGAACTTCAACAGAAGGAAACTGGTTCAAGCCTCCAAATGGGTAAAGAGAAGAAGCTCTCCATGGCTGCCAAAATAACAAGATGCTAAAATGTGAAGCATAGACTAATGAAGTCCATAAACTTATCAGGGTCAAAGTTATGGTCACCTGTCCAGCAGACCGGCAAAGTCCACAAGCCTCTTCTAGCCTTCCAGCCCTTAAAAGAGTCCACACATCTTCTAGAAGAGATTCATCTTGTTTCTGTATCAAACAAACAAAACATCATTGACATACTACATTGTGAACTAACCAACTAGGAGAGTGCACGCACCCTCACTATTCTATGTCATCATCAATAATTAGGAAATTACAACCTAGTATAAAATAGAATATTCTATCATTAGTCTTGCCAGCATCTCCTGGGCTCATTTTGGCCCTTGTCTTCCTGGATGTAGTAACATGGACAGTCGATCAAGGCTATCTCCTCACAGCATAGCGTTTTAACCCTCTCTCCTCAAATCTGTTTGTGGCTCTCTGTTCCCTGGAATGGTTTCCATTGTCTCTACTTCCTTTTGTGCAACTCCTACTATTACCATTACAAAACTCAACTAGAAGAACTTGTTATCCTAGGTTTCGTCCATGGAGTAATGGTCCCTTGGTCAAGGATGTGATCATTTGGAAAAGAAAGTTAGTGTTGTGCCGAATGAATATAAACCTCAGTGGTGTGATGTTTTACGGAAATTAGTTAAAAACGAGATCTTAGAGATACTCAAATCCTTTAAGACACACTCTTTTTTGGAAAAAGGTATAGGATATTTTTGCTACTAACATTCAAGATCTCTTTGATGTGAATCAAAGGGTAGCTTCTCTTACACAGACCAACAAAAATTGAAGGATTGAAGAGATTTCTTGTGGCTGATTCATTGGAGGATATCAACAAAAAACTTGACAAATTACAGATGGTTCTAGTTCGGAGAAGTCTACACTCAGATTTGATCATGTACATGACCAAATTTTAGCTGGTGATCAAATTCTTTCAATCAACAGCTTAATCAAGTTCCTACCTTGTTAAAAGATGAAAATTCAGTTGATGTTATTGAAACATCAGCAATAGCAGCAGCTGAAGCTATTGATACAAAAGGCTTCAGATCAATTACTAGACAACATGAACTGCTTATCATATATTTTACATCTGACATAATTTATAGCTACAAAAGCTTTCCTTCAGGGATTTGTTACCAATAAAAGGGTGAGTGTTTTTAGTACAGCATAATTGAATTAACAAATAAAAAATCCATGTATTAAAAATTACAATATAACAGATACTACCCAAACCTAGCATAAGTTTGCTGAGTTGTCAGTACAGTTATTAAAAATATGGAATGCAGATTGCTTAAGAAAGCAATTTGTTTATGAACTAACAATGAACATAAGCGCAATTAAATTTCTGAAGGAACAGTCAAAAGCTAGTAATATACAAGACAAATAAATAAGCATATCCATTAGTATAGATCATAGGCAGAACCAAGTTAAAGGTGCAAAAGAATTGCAAGCAACGATTGTCCAATACCTTGTCATCAGGTAAAAGAATAGCATTTTCACGAGTTGGGGCGTCAAAGTCCAAGTGATGAACAACATTCATGTCAAGAGTTCCTCTCTTCAGGTAACGTTGAGTATGATGCCAAACTCCACAGTTAGGGAGATAACTACCCACATGAGATCCACGCACCTGCATGAATATAGGAAGAATCCAAAACAGTTAATGTTTAATCAAACAGTGATATTTATGCAAATAAAGTAAAACAATATAAACTATTAAATGGAGATAGTTGACTTTCACTTGAAAGGTGGACTTCCAACAAAGCTACAAGCTAACAGTGTATCAAAAGGTGATTTCTGTATACCTAATCAAAAAACAAAATGACTTCCAATTCTATACTAACCATAACTTGAGCCACCAATTAATTTTTTTCTTTTATAGCAAGTAATGTCTGCCACATCATCGAACTTTTAGTTTAATTTACAATAGTGAGGCAATGATAACTCTTAGAAAATGTGGGTTTTAGAGATAGCTCACTCACAAAAGGTTTACCTACTTATTTACTATAATTTGGTCATATATCTAATCAATATTGGATCTTCAACACACTCTACCGTGTCAAGAACTGAACATCTCACATGAGAATAAATATTTATAGATTGTCTGCTAGCAACCTAATAACATCTAAATATTAATGGATTGTCCCCTAGCAACCTAATAACATCTAAATATTTATGGATTGTCCACACAACATGAATAACAAACCTCGCTAAAATAGGTCCTGATAACATCTAAGAAAGTGTAAGTTTTAAGCATAACTCAACCTAACAAATTCAATTGATAAGTGAAATTTGAATCCACCAATGTATTATAATCTAACTATATGCCGGAATCTCCAAAGTTAATCTAACAATCATAGTTTATGAACACTTGTATTTCTTCACAAATACAGGGAACCAAAGTTTTATTTATGCTGACGTTTGTTATTTAACTAATAATTCTTTAGTGCATTTGCATGAAGTGGAATACTTGCTTTTTCAAGGGTTTCTCTATCCAATCAGGTGAACACATTGTTTCTTGACTTAATATCTTCACCTCTCCCAAATTATCCTTTCTTGTTCACTGCCTAACTTTTATTAATAAAAATAGCACCCTACAATACTAAGGACGATTACACTTTTATTCATGGAATCATTTAAAAAGTAAAAGTGTTCAATTTTGATACAACATTATAGTAAAAAATTATTCTGTTGACCAATAAGAAATTATCAATACATATGGTTTTTTTAAATAATTATTACAAAAGTCAAGAATTATCAATTATATGATAATCCATTATTACATGATAGTGTAAAAAAAATTTCATCGTTAGTGTGTCCAACAAAATTGAAAATAAAAATAAAAAATATTATAAGTGAAAAAAGCAAAATTCCATGCAGAAATATCCAAAAGCTACCTTCGCTTCCAAGTCAAGTGCTTTGGAAGCTAAACCTTCTAACCATTGGACTATCCGAAGGCATAATTGAGCTGTATGATCCTCCGCAACAAACTCACAAGCCACCACATGTGAGGTTCCCGACACCTGTGATAAGTTAGTAAATTTAAATAAGCCCATTCCTAGAGGCAGTTAAATAAAGTAGAATCACACAAGTATTACCAGTATTTGATCTTTAGATAGTTCTTCAGTCACTGAAATATAAAAAAACACTATCAGAAAAAAAAAACATAAAAAAAATCCAAAGACAAGGCCGCAATTAACTTGTGGGAAAATGAACTATGGCTGTAGAGCCACTCAATTTCATGTCTCTCCTATAACAATATAGCAAGTATTTAAAGGAACTTACAGACTATTTATATATATATATATATATATATATATATGGGGGGAATTATTTCCTTTGGAGAAAACTTTGGAATTCTTTATCTAGTTAGTAGTGAGCTAGTGATAAATAGAATAGGCTCTCCCAACAAGCAAATTATATCTCAAGATCAAGATGAAGATATCATTAAATACCACATTGAGTTTTCCTTATATTTCAAATTCAAAATTATCATAATCAAATGGGAAGCCTAATCATCGAACGAGTTGATTCAGTAAAAAAGAACACTGTCAGTGAATGAACTGATTTAAGGAAATAGATTTATATAACCAAAAGTAAAAACACAACATAGGTTAGAGACACAATAGATACTTAAAACCCCAAAAATATATGGTTTGTTTGAGATATATTTCCTTTCCCATAGAGGAACCACAAGAGAGACCATGTTGCCGCCTCATCAAGCAAAAGTTGAGCCTTCTGCCTCATCAATTTGTCCTCAACAACACGATGCCTTACATTCAAACCATACCTACAACAGAAAGGCCACAATAATATTAAAATCAAAGTTTTTTTGCAATTAACAAGTACTCGTACTATACTTCTCTGGTCTATACACTATTCAGTGTAGTTTAAAAGTTCAATTTAATTCTCATTTTTCATTCATATTTCTTAACAAGTAACTTTAAGTTTAACTTAACTTTATCAAATCAGCTTATAAACCCACTCATACATTATAATTTATTCATAATTCTAGCCAAAATGGGATTTCCAACACTCTCTTGCACTGAGAACGGAACATTGCGAGCATGGGACTAAATATTTGTGGGTAGTAAAATAGCGGGTGATACGATGGATCTAATAGATCTTGCTTAGATGGGTTTTGATATCACCTTTGAAAGTGAATTTTAAATGTAACTCAACTTCATAAAACCGACTTATAAGCTAAGGGTAACACCTGATTATATACTATAATTTGGTCATATCTCAAGTTGATATGAGATTTCCAATAATATTTTTATTTAAGAATTCATTAGGGAAAGAAAGAGAAACACATTCAGAATGAGAACAAGAGTCCTTCTAAAACAGCCGAGACAGCTAACCAAAGAAGTGTGCATCAATCACAACAAACCTCCTCTTTAATAAGTAAAGATGAGTTTACACATCAAGTTAACAAAAACAAAAAATCCAATACTACTGAATATCATCCATGTTTTTAAACACTACAAAAATAACAATAGCTCTAATACGAGAGTAATAACAGTTAATATCCTAGTTTCTGGAAGTTTTAACAAGCAACATATTTCTATACCCTATGTTCACCTCAAATTTACAAACAGAAAAAATTCTAATCTTGCAAAGGAACAGTAGTAACTTATGCATAGAAAAATATTTTTCTTATTCAAACATCCCCTATAACTTTCAGTTATATGGTATAGATTAAAATGTGATCTTTTAGGAAGAAAAATGTAAAATATGAGCCACATTGTGCAAGGAGGCTATCAATGGTGGAATATGGCAGAAGGACAAAATTTCAACTAATAAACATGTCATCTATGGCACAGCTGTACTGGGCCTCCCTTCACAAAATATCTATAGTGGAGGGGTTGAAAAACACCTTGTTATAGCATTATGGTCGCACCCACAAGAGTTATTTAACAACATTAAATCTATGAACTAATTTTTATGAGTAATGAAAATCTTCCTAAATGCATCTCAGAATAAATCCCTACTTCTCTGTATAAACTTGAGAAAACCAGATGGAAATCACACAGATATTTATGCATGCTACTGGTAACCAACAATTACCAGCTAAGATTAGAAGAGGCTGGCAACTGTGATGACTACCAACTATAACTACCTAATAGATCAGCAAATTATCTGAGACTAGCTAGATGTTATAGCTATAAAAATTAAATATAACACTGAATATACAATCATCAGTAACTCCAGAGAAATTCATAGTTTTTATTATGTCTCTATATAGAATTAATAAAAATGTCACAATTTACAATAGTAACTTGGCAGCATCATAAACTAAATAAGTAAAGGTAGATACCGAAAGACAGTTCCTAACCAGTCCAAGGCATCAACAGGAAGTAAAAACTAACATAATTCCTAAATTATATATATATATATATATATATATATATATATATAGAGAGAGAGAGAGAGAACACTATTAAAATAGAGGAAGATGGGCAAAGAGATGGAGGGCAGGAAATCTTAAAACCTTCAACCAAACAACAAAAACAGCCAAATCCAATAAAACAAGACCACCAAAAAGAGCTCTCTGGTTTCTCAACAAATTCAGTTAAAAACAAATCTTGAACGAATATGCATAGATTCTGAAGAGAACCACAGTAAACAAACTAACCATAATAAATAAATAAGAAAATAACAAAGTATACAACAATGTAAAATGAAAAAAGAATGAAGTCCATCCATCGATCCCCAAGACAACAAGAACACATGTCATAGAGCTTTATATAAAAATTAAGTAAAAATATTGCTTACAGTTTCATATGCAAATATTTATGTTGTCTAATAGCAAACAAACCTTATAGACTCTGAAACATTTCGACATGCATTCTCGACTCTTAGTATTAGATCAGCAATAGGCATCAGTCCTGTAAAATAAAAATACAATAAAAATTACACAATTTCTTCTTCTTTTTTGGGTACAGAATGATAACAAAAAATTGCATTTGCACCAATAAAATTCATTCTTCTCCAAGGAGAAATGGGAGCAACTAAAATGCCCAGGAAATAAACAGGCGAGCTTTACTTTTACTTTGTTAATAATACAAAGTTTAATTATTAACAGAGAAAGAAATAGTGTTCATCTTGGTATCAGCCACTATGCTCCAGCAGATTCCAAACAAATAAGAGCAAAAGATAAAAAAAAAAAAAGGCTCCCTTATTTGGAATTTCAAGCTTCAAAGCAATAATTTTGTATCCACATTTACAGAAATGAGAAAATGAAGATGAATGAAATAATTTTATCCAGGTACTAGGGTACATAAATAAAAACATACTTGCATTACCTTGTAACGAAGAATCAAGAAGAGACGCAAACAAAGTAAATATTGTATCCGCACCATCTCCCAATGTGTCACCCTCTGTCTTACAAGCCTTTAATGAGTGGCGTACAGAATCAAAACCAGCATCCACACCAGGGACACCAGGAACGTCAGTGGACAACCTCCTCCTAGTGGAATATGGTGTCTTCTCTTCCAAGTAATCAGTATCAAAACTCTCAACCTCTTGCTTAATATTTTCAAGAACAAGTGCTGCATTAGTAGGACTATGGATGCTTTGGCCATCATATAACAACCCAGTTTCACTCAACTTGGAAGCCGAGTTGTCCAGTGGGATTGAAGCACCTGAACTTGAGTGCCTCTTCCTGCAAAAATTGCATTATAAAAAATTGACACAAGTTTACAGAATACATTAAAATCCAAGCAGGACAACATTTTGCAGCTAGAAAAGACGTAAAGATGAAGCAATAGATTAAATCACCATGTTCTCTAAGTGTTTTAAATGGTGGTCAGCCCCAAAGGAGCTGTAGTTGAATAGCCACTTCTTTGAGAAAAAATCATATAGTTTATATAATGCATTCTATATCCAAAAAAATTCCGATGGTTCCATATAACATTTCACACACCAACCCTCCACAATACAAAAAATGCAGTTCGATTACTCAAGAGATGAAACCACAACAAATGTAGGCGAATTTAACAGCTTCATAACATGCAGTCGTCCTTCTCCCTGCCAACTCTATCCCAGTCATTACTCAAGACAATATCAGAGCGTCATTATAAGCTTTCCTCTAGTCAATACTTCAACACTAACCTCACTGTTTGGCTATCCCGATGTTTAGACGAACTTGTCCGTAGGCTAAAATTAGTCTATCAACAAGTTTAAATGCAAAATTTAGAAAAAGTTTGATGAGAGAGAGCTACATCTTAGTGTATGCAAACTAATTTTAATTTATGGAGAAGTACATTTCCATTTTTTTTCTTCCCCTTTCTCTCCTGGAAGTCGTACAAAGAAACTTGCCCAGACAAATCCCAAAACAACTAAAACTATTTCAAGTGTTCAGATTCGAAAAAACTTTCGACACGAACTATTGATGTGAACTTTTTGCCCCTTTTTTTCTAATTAACAAACTCAACTTAAACCTGCTCGACTGGTGAGAGGCATAAACCCTAATTGCACAAAACCCCGGCGTCTCCGAAATAAAAGTAAAACATACGGCAATTTGTTAAAATGTGATTAACGAAGAATGAAGTTAATAATTCGTTAATCAGAGAATGACACTAGTTTCAATCGAGAGAATGAAATACGATACCCGTATCTGCGGAACTGCTGTCGCGAAGAGAGATTCTGAGGATCGAAGAAACTATCACCGGGATTCGGTGAAGTGTCCATCGCCATTTCTTCTTCCATTGAAAATTGAGAATTTGAGGTGAGTGAGTAAGTGAGTGAGCTTAAACCCTCACTCTGCGCGGGAAGGTAATGGTGAGGTTCGGCTAAAACCCTTCTTCGTTTACGCTGCGTCTCGTGGATTCAAGTCGCGTCAACTTCACCCTCACAGTTTTCATTCACATTCACGCGCCAATGTTTTTAAAGACTAAACCAAATTTAGCCCTCATTTCACGAATATAATATGTATAGGTTTTGTTTTGAGATTAAATTTACTTATTGTTATTCACTTCAGTCAAAGAAATTCTGTAAAACTCATCCTTTGCATATAAGTTCATAACTAGGTTTTTATAGACATTTGTTGGCTTCGATTGATATTTATTTATTTTATTTAATTATCGAGTGATAAGAAATTGAAAAATTTCCATTCTATAATTTTTTTTCTATAATGAATTACCATTACTTGTAAGACAGGGAAAATGAATATTACCGAATATTTAACCAATCAAGAAGCCATTTTTTTAACTGTGAGACTCAACCGTGAAGAGAATATAATATTTTTGTTATGCAAGCAAGAGAATATCAAGTGTGAAGAATGAGTATAATATTTCGTCGCAATTGTGCAGTGGTTCTAATACAAATAAGGATTCTCATTTATAGTAGTATGCGGTAGTTTTTCATACTTGTATTGTTCTGGGTTTCTATTCTCACTTGTATTGTTCTGATTTTGTTTTAGTTTTCTTTTTATACAGTCGAATTTGTTATTCCAAAGTTTGAAACCACATTTTTAGAATGGATGTGTTTTTTCTTGTTTTGTAATTGACATGTTTTATCTTTTCTCCTATGCTTTTCTGATTTACTTAAATGCGATAATATGTATACAAAAATGTTTTGGCGCAAGTTACTTAGAAAATAAATAAGAAGGTGAATATTTCAGTAATGCACACAATTCATCCTTTCAAAAATAAAGGGGCAATGATTATTCCTCTATATCCTCCAATTTGCAGATTGAGTATTTCATTCCGAACAATAAAAATTCCTACAAGTGAAGAGATAAATAAACATCCAGTGAGACCAAAAATGACAAAATAAGAGCTATTTTTCGTTGCAACCAACATACCTCCTCTATTATTTTTCAAGTACTATAATGCCATTGGCTCAAAACCTAGATGGTTAAAGTGAATTCGTAATTTGTTTGAAAGAATATATTATGCATGTCTATTAGTAGGACTTTGAAAAATAATACTGAATGAAGATAGCATATTTAGTGATCCAAGTTAGGTACGCTACCCTGTTTCTTCACTACAGAAAGACAGAAAAGAGCACAAAGAACAAACACACAACAAATAAATCAAGCTTCCAATATAAATGAAAAAGAAGGATATAAATCCACCTGAGGAGACTCAGCACAAAGAACAAACACACAACAAATTAATCAAGCTTCGAAAATAAATGAAAAAGAAAGACATAAATCCACCAGAGGAGACTCCTGCTTCTGCAGTGTAATGAACGACTGAGCTTTATGGTTGGATATAGAACCTTACATTGGTGAACAGAATTGGAAATACTTTTGACACACAAAAATATCCCTCTAATTATATTTTAAAATTTGTCCTGTAATACATCCTAAAATAACTCATTAAAGTATTAGAAGATATAATGAACAATAAACAAAACCTTCAATATTGCAAGCATTGCAGCTGAATAGCCTACAGGAGGAAAGATCGGATTCTTATGTAACCAAAGAAATTCAAAAATAATATTCCAACAAAACTTTACTCATGAGCATCTTGTGCAGCAAGACTCGCAGATCTTGGTAGAAACCTATAGTCAAAGCAGAAAGTGAAGCACTACAATAAATCAAGAGACCAATGCGAGAACAGTTAATATGCAGTAAAATTCTTCCAAGACAATTAAGCATACATCTTCAATCTATTGAACAAAACACAACAAAAGACCTTCACTTTAATGCAGAGCATAATCAATTACTTTTGAAGCATCACATTGAGCAAAAAAAATAAAAAAGATTGATTATACAGTAGACGAAACCCAAAAGTCAAAAACTACAAAACCAAAAACTAAGAAAGAACTAGGGATAACACACGATTAAAAGTCCAACCATTTCTGATAATATTGACAAGTTGTTGGGGATATAATACCATTGGGTGTACAAAATGTAATCCTAGGACAAACCCCACAAGGAATAGAAGCCATGGCACCAACTTTAACATTGGTGCCTACCTTTTTCGCCAACCTAAAACAAACTTCACCAGCAGGCACGGACGAAAAATCCCCAAAGCCAGTGCTGTTCACCTCTTGTATCTTATTTTCCATAACCAAAACTTTCAAAATTTGTTCCACCTGTCCTGAACTGACTCCACCAGGAAAAACCTCACTTCCTAAGGTTCTAGTCCACTCAAGGATTGCATCGCGAGTAGCGACCTTTTTCCGGGTAATAAGCTTCAGGCAGACATCAGACAGAGCATCAATGAGCCCTGTGTCAAGCCTGCCTTCGGTATACCACTCTCCACCAGTGATCTCCTTAGAAGGCTCGAACTCCATGGCCATCAACACCTTCTTGGACTTGTTTTGGATGTTCACAACTTCCTTGATAAGAGTCTTGGAGATTAGCAACTTGATGGACTTCTTCAACATGCTGTCAGGGATGTTGGTTTCTCTTTTGATGTCCCCTTGCCAAATCCCCATCTCCTTCTTCCCGCGAATGATATTGTAAATCACCCGCTCCTCGTTGGTCATCGAGGCAGAGAGTGCAGAAGCCAAGTCTTGGCGCTTCCGTTTCCCTTGCAAAATGCTCATCGTTCTTGGTTCTTGATGACGCTAAGTCTGAAAACTGTGTATACAAAACATTCATACGCAAATATATGATTGGAACTATGGAATGATTGGGTTTTGAGTAAAAAATCTCAGATCAAGGGAATATGACCTAAACATGATAGCACAACATACCTCGTAATGGTTATCACAATGCCCGACCCTGACACCGCGTAATCTGAAACTCCCTTTGTTTTCTCGTCACTGCACGGTTACGCTAATTGAGTTTAGGTCAGGAATATGAGATGTAGTGGCCATAATGGGGCTTAGGCGAATATGGGTTTTGTTCTTTAATTTTTTTTTCTATACGAGTTTAGTTTTTTATTTACATATCTTTCCCTTTAATTAAAAAAATTATTTCTTAGCCGTTCCTTGTGTGAATTTAAATTTGGAATTTAAATGAATCAAAATAAAATATTAACAGATGGAACAGATATCATAGATTTTTTAAAATATAAAAGTAAAGATTACTAAAAAAGCATAAGAAACTAAATTTCCGGAACTTGTTTCATCTACAATAATTCAACATATGTCACTCAGTTTAAACTAGACCTTGATACTAAATTTACATATTAGAAATAAAGAAGACACAAATTATAATTTAGCCAATAAATTAACATAAGAAATTAACATATTATTTTTAAATTAAGTAAATTAACATAATGGGTTAGCTCATAGTGGATAAACACTCTATTCCCATGTTGTTTAAACTGTAAGTAAAAATCACAAAAGAAATATATATTTTCTATATATCATTCTATTTATAGAAATAGAGAATAGAAATATAGATATAATACAACATCGATCTACAAAAATGAGTTGCCCGGGACTTGAACCCGGAACTAGTCGGATGAAGTAGATAATTTATTCATGAATAAAATTCAACAATAGAATAAAACAAGAAAAAATCCCTCCCCAAGCCGTGTTTGCAGTTTTCATTGCACACGGCTTTCCAAAGATGTAACAATTTCCATTGTTTACATTGATTTTTCAACCGAAATTACTAGTCAAACTAAAGTTACCATGCCAGACAATTGCAACATAAGACAGGGTTATACATCCTTAAAAGAATGGAACAATCTACCAATCCACTGAGCCAACTAAATTCAGAAAATTCAAATTTCACGTATTATTAGCCTAGCTCCCTTAGATTTCTAAAGATGGAAGATCAGAAGAACACGTATCCGTTTTATTTTATTTTATCTTTTTATCTGTGAATGTTAGTGGGTAGCATTTTGTTAGTAGAGGAGTTAAACACATACCCTCTCTCTCATCTATATTTCCAAACCCTTCAAACCAATCTCATATTCATATCTCCCAAATGTTAGTGGGGAAGTTGAAGCCCCAACCTTTCCCACCCTCCCTCTAGTTTTATGGTTGTGCTCTCCCACCCTCCCTTTAGTTTTATGGTTGTGCGGCATTAACCAATTCAACCTATTGATGCAACTTATTTACTTTTCTACATTGTAACCGAATAGTGGCGATAAAACAAAAGACTTAAGTTTTGTTAGTAGACAATGATTTTCACATCTAACCTCCACCCCATACATTCCTTAGCGCAACTGCATCTTCATTACTTTCGTGTGTAATAATCTCAATGAAACAAAAAATAACACTGGATGAAACTTCAATCAGCTTTGATAAGAAATAAATAAATGCTGCTTTTCTGTTTTCTTCCATAGGTATCATACGGCCCAAATTTGTCTCAACTCTTGGTTCGAAACAAAAAAAAAATCAGTTGAGTTAGGCACATTTAATGTAGTTGGACACCCATCACAGAAAGGGTTTAAGAAAAACACGTAGAACAGCAAAATCAAGCACAAAGTTGTGAATCAATTAAGAGACCCCGAACTCAATTTGCGATTGTTTGTAGGAATATTGAATCGAAACATTGGCGACCTTATCTGAGACTTGGAATTGTCAGATGCGCCTTCGTCCAATTGGGGAATCGAAATAAATAAGAAAACATAAATTAACAAACTGAAGAAAAAAAAAAAAAAAAAAAAAATTAAAAAAATAAAAAAAAAAAAAAAAAAAAAACCTGGATCAAGATGAATCCTTTGGCGAGAGATAGCGTTCTCAGATAGAGAGAGAGTGAACAGAAGGAAAGAATGAATGCTGAGAGAGATTGCTCCGAGTGAGGG
>Ga0209589_1004025_pt1 | contig 25549 bp, 8 predicted proteins | sample CowpeawhiteBW_FD_187525 | JGI IMG/M metagenome (GOLD analysis project Ga0209589, IMG submission 187525) | Root nodule microbial communities of legume samples collected from California USA - Cow pea white BW (SPAdes) (version 2) | ecosystem: Host-associated > Plants > Roots > Nodule | place: USA...
AAAAAAAAAAAAAAAAAAAATATATATATATATATATATTTATATATATATATATATATATTAGGTAAAAATATTTTAATTAAATAGGTGTATGTAAAAAAAATATGAAGAATTTTCTAAAAGAGATAAAAAAATATAAAAAAAGAAAAAGAAAAGAAGAAGAAGAAGAGATAAGAAGATAAGAAGAAAAGAAAAAAGAAGAAGAAGATAAGATGAAGAGATAAGGATTATCTCTTCATTAATGTAGGTAATGATGATTTTGAAAGAAAAATCAAAATAGCACATGCATGGCTTATGGCTTGCTTTATATATATATATATATATATATATATATATATATATATATATATATAAAATGAAGTTACGTGAAAGTGAAAGAAAGGAGAAAGAAGGAGAAAGAGAAAGGAGAAAGAGAAAGAAAGGAGAGAGGGAGAGAAAGAGAAAGAGAAAGAGAAAGAAGAGAGGGAAAGAAATTTTAGAGCAAAGATTCAAAGAGATCATAGTTCTCTTCAAATATTATTAGTGTGTCCTTCAATCAATAAGGTAAGGGAAAAGTGAGATTAAATTCTTTTTTATTCATCTTGGTAAACTCATGGGTTTTATATTAATTTTTTATTTACTTCTGAATCATATATTATTATATTTACTTCCATTTAACTTATTCAAATTTATTATCCTCTTATATTTATCTCTAGTTAAACACGGATCCTATTTATTTATTTTATTTAATTTATCTCCAGTTACGCACCGGTTCTATTTATTTATTTTATTTAATTTATCTCCAGTTATGCACTGATCCTATTTATTTATTTTATTTTATTTATCTCCAGTTATGCACTGGTCTTATTTATTTATTTTATTTATCTCCAGTTATGCACTAGTCCTGTTTATTTATTTCAATTAATATATCTCTAGTTACGCACTGGTCCTGTTTAATTTATATTTTTGTTATTATATTTATTTATAACGTTCTAATCCTTATCTAATTATTTATTTAAAGTTCTTACTTTGATTCTTATTTTATCATTATTTTACAATTAAAAAGAAATAAATGTGAAGTGAAAGTAAATATTATTTTATGTATGTACATTTTATCGTTGTTTTATATTTTTTGTGTATAGTTTATATAATGACATGAATTGATAGTCATCACATTTTATGACCTTTGAAAATGTCCAAGAGTATGTCAGTTAAGTAAGAGTTAAGTCTGGTTTCAATAAGTTGAGATTAAACTAGTGTCAAAGTGTTTGTATTTGGGAAGTCACAGTTTGGTACATTGTAGGATAAAAGGCAAGGACCATGGTGGGGTCTAAGGAAGTTTTACCAAGTAGGTGAATATCTGGATAGTTCAGAATAGCGCACTTCTGAACTAGGATATTCATAGGCCAAACTTGGGACTATCTGATCCCTGCTCGGCATCACCAAGGTTAGGTAGTGAGTATATATCTCTTTTGTGAGCCGATGAATGGCTAATATTCTCGAGAAATAAATAATTATGATTGTACCAATATTTTATGAGAAATACTCAACTACCTAATCACTTCCCAAAGTAACTTTTAATGTTTAGATTGGATCATCAGAAGTGGAATATGAATCCACATGTCTGGTAAAACAAGATCAAGTTTTGTGGTTGTAGGTCCAAATCTAGGCCCCCAGTGTCTCTATTGTTTGTTGAGTTTATTAAGATTGATATTTAAGGCTTATAAAGACCTCACTCCTTTCATATTTTTCTTTCATATGTACTTGTTGCATGAGCAGAAGAGGAACCTACTCAGTGAGAGTTGTTTGAGATATTATTGGTGGATCTTCTGAAGATTGACTCATGAATAATTTTTATTAATATCTATAGGAGATATTAAAAATATAAATAATCTTCTATTCTGATGTAGGACTCTTAATATTACACACACACATATCTTTTTATCAAATAATAATTATTTAGTATAGTAGTCGGGGCGTCACAATACAACTCTACACCTCTGCTCATCCTTGCTCAAGCATATGTTCTCTGGCGACATAACTCTACACCTTTACTTATCCTTGCTCAAGCGTCGGCTTGATGGTGATGCCACTTCATATTCTTTGTTGATCATCACCCTATCATTGGTAATATATCTACGCGTTGTTTTTGGACGGGTACAATATTAAATATATATTTTTTAAATTTGTGATGTATTGTCAATTTAATCCTAAATTAATTTAAAATAATTCTTTTAATGACTCTCTTTTTACATAGACTAACTGGTAATTTTTTTTTATAAAAAAGTAATGTATGAATCAAATAGTAATACTTTATAGGTAATTAAGTCATTGGTTATCTTAATACATTAATATTTTAATAAAAATCTAATAATTTTTTGAATGCGTAAAAAATACACATTAGGCCCTAATTTTTGCAACTTAATTATAAAGTAATTATTGATTTAGAATTTATTATTTAAAATTACATTCTCCCGCAAGTGACAGTGGGAGTTTGTAATAAATGAGATTTTTTTTAATTGTTTTTAAAAATATTAAATTTATATGATCTCAAAAAGTAAGTAATGAGCAATGAAGTGGAAAACTACACTTTAGCGTGACAATCCCCGCGCTCGTTCCTCCTTTGGCACACCGCGATTTTTCATCTCCCTATCTTCCCTCACTCGGATTCTCTCCCCTTCTTCCCTTTTTCTCACACTCCAACGTTTTTGTCCAACTACAAAAGCACCACTCCTTCACTTTCAACCCTCTCTCTCCAACGACCACTAGGGCAAACACTCGCACGCAATGAAACCCGACTTGTACGAAATCTCTGACGACGAATGGGAGAACCACTCCTTCAAACCCTCGCGCGTCCTCAAACGACCTCGCACTTCGTCTCCTCCTTCCCCGCCACCTATCGAGTCCTTCGCTTACACCTCTAAGGTCGACGTTTTAAGCGAAAACGACAGCGATTGCGTCGAAATCGCACCGAACGACGCCAATTTCCTCGATGACCTCGAGGACGCCGACATGGACGCTGCTGGCGGCGGTTATGCGGCGGCCTCGCGAGGCCGGAGGTTCATCATCGATGACGAAGACGAAGACGCTGAGGAGAACGGTGGAAAAGACGGACGCGTGGCGGAATCGTATGAGGTGGAGTCCAGCGAGGTGGAAGGAGAAGAAGTTGAAGAGTTGAACGAAAACGATGTCGTTGGTAGGGCTTTGCATAAGTGCGCGCGAATCTCTGCGGAGTTGAAGGGCGAACTCTTCGGCTCGTCGGGGACAGCGTGTGAGAGGTATTCGGAGGTGGAGTCTTCGTCAGTGAGGATCGTGACTCAGGTTAAACGGCGATTTGTTTTTGTGTTTTTGTTTTGTTTAGGTTGAAGCTTGAAACTAGAGATTTTATGTTCGTTTGAGGTGAAGTGCATGCCGTTGATGTGTGTAGGAGGATGTGGATGTTGCGTGCGCGTCGGAGGATTCGGATTTTCAGCCATTACTAAAGCCGTATCAGTTGGTTGGTGTCAACTTTTTGCTTCTGCTGTATCGGAAGGGGATTGGAGGAGGTAATTGTTTGGGTTTTGTCGGTTTTTGGTGATGTGCTGGGTTTTGGTCATGTGGAATTGATTGTGTGTTTAGCTTCATTGGTTTCCTTTTTTGAAATTTGAATATTTCTGGTTGTAGTTATGGAATAGGCTTGTGCAATAGTGATTAGGATGTATTTTGTTAGGGTTTTTGAGGGTTTTATGTTGTGCTGAGTTTAATTTGTGTGTTCGTGTTGCTTGTAGCTGCGTTATGTATTATGCAGGTGTTTTCCTTGAGAAAAATGGAAGTGGATTAATTGATGGCTCTTTCATTGTGGATTTCTCAATATCGTGACACTTTTATGTTGTGGTCTGGTGTTCTGTATTGTGGAATGGCATATTTGCTTTGTATCTGGTTTTGCAGCCCCTGATTTTGTGTTTATTGAAACAATATAATGTAATGGGATTATGATTTGTGTTTATTGTTGGCATAGCTTTTTTTGAAGCTTAGTTGTTCTTTGTTTTTTAAAATTTGAATATTTCTGGTTCTAATTATGCAATAAGTTTGTTCATTAGAGATTAGTATGATTGCCTCGAGCTGTGATTTGATACTTGATTTCATGTGTCACAGCCATATTGGCAGATGAAATGGGTCTCGGCAAAACAGTTCAGGTTTATTATCCTTATTTTAAAATTATTTTTAACATGTTTCTACTTTTGTTTGTAGTCCTTGACTTTTTCAATTAAGTTATGGCATATGTTATTTGTTTCCAGGCCATCACATATTTAACTTTGTTGAAACGCTTGCACAATGATTCTGGTCCACATCTTATAGTATGTCCTGCTTCTGTTTTGGAAAACTGGGAAAGGGAACTAAAAAGATGGTGTCCGTACTTTTCTGTTCTTCAATATCATGGCGCTGGACGTGCAGCATACTGCAAGGAGTTGAACTCTTTGTCCAAGGCACGATTGCCTCCTCCATTTAATGTTCTTCTTGTGTGTTATTCACTTTTCGAGCGTCACAGGTACATTCCTATATTCTTTAGTGCCATTTATATATATTGGCTTCAAATGTTAATTAAATTTTTATAATTTATATTCATGCTAGTGCACAGCAGAAAGATGATCGGAAAATTCTGAAGCGATGGAGATGGAGCTGTGTGTTGATGGATGAGGCACATGCTTTGAAGGACAAAAATAGCTTTAGGTGGAAAAATCTGATGTCTGTTGCACGAAATGCGAACCAACGCTTGATGTTGACTGGGACACCACTTCAAAATGATCTGCATGTACGTATCTACATAAGTGAATGTCTTTGCTGCATTGTAGCTGTTTTTTTTTTGTTGCTGAGAAAAAAAACTATTAATTTTGTGTCAGTAGTGGAATAATTTCTTCTCTTAAAAAATTCATATGTTGTGGCTGGACACTATTACAAAGGTAATTTTAGAGCATATTTGGAAACTGTGATCATTGCTGAAGCATGGAACACGTGCTTAACTTCAACTGATCATTACCTGACATGTCATACTAACACTTTAAATTTTCCTCTGAATTAAGCTTCAAAACTCTTTGATATGTCCTTTGTATAATTGAGATTATTCTTCTTTCATTCTAATTCTATTACTGTAGAATCTGACTATATTTTAACTGAAAACAATGCGTGAATGGGATTAGGCAGAACAAAAGCTGGAGCTGTGAAATACTTTTAGGAAGAATAGGAGAGTTATACTGATAGGAAAAGTTCCTACCTAAACTAGGTAGAATGTTTGTTGACAAAGAAGTAGAAGAAAAAGTAAAGTTAAAGCAAACGCTCCCAACCAAGATAAACACACCTATGACCCCTAGCTGGCAAGCTGAATCTGAAAATATGCCTCTCTTTTTCTTCCTTTGAACTGCCTATATAATACACTTGCTTTCTGTATGTATTTCCCTTTGTCCTCTTACAAAATTCCCCCTCATTTGTTCTGTACAAGTCAGTCCCTTCCCTAAGTGGAGAATCAACAGACATAAGCAGAGCATTGACTTTATCTGGCCCCTACTTTATGTGGAGCTTATCATAAAGGCCTTGTCTTGAGTGTTTTCTTAGTAAAGTGAGTAGGCTTATTAAATGTTTTGGGTTTTTGAGGGTGGCTTTTAAGAGGTTGATACTTGTAAGTTGTATTTTAGTACCATAGAATATAGCCAGTTATATAATAGAACAATAAAACTCTTTTGAGCTGGGGTTGGTACTTTGTGGTCACAAATAATCTTAGAAATGAGGTCAACGACTTCAGAGACAAAGTTTGGAAGGTCATATAAAAAATTTAATTATTAGGGATCAATATTGCACAATGATTGGATTATAAATATTACATTTTCAATTGTTATAGAACACATTTTTTGTACAATTTATTTGTTTGTTTCTACTTTCTTCTCTTCTCATCCAAACAAGTACACCTCAACTTTCCCTGCTATTTCTATCCTTTCAAACAACTTAATTTTTTCACTCTTGCATCTGTATTATTTCTATTTATTTTGTTGCTATTTCACTCGTAATACAAACAAAGCATTTGTGAATATTCTCTCTTTAGCTTTGACGCTGGTCCCTTGGTTACCAGCAGCCTTACTCCTTTGCATGTCTAACAGTACTGCATGCCTAACAGGTTCTTTCATTATTGTGACTATTTTATGGAATAAGAAAACAAATATATTAACAAAAGGTGTGGTGTGCTTGTTTATTATTGCAGTAGCCAGTAGGATGTAGATAGTGGTTCTTTGTCAAATTGACATCATATTTTGTGATGAATGATGTTTGGGAAACTGTCAAGTCCTGGCTTATTTTTAATCCTTTTGAAAATACATATGCAAGAAGTGTCTAATAAGCTTGTGTACCAAGGAGGTCTAGCTTAGTTGATTGAGTAGTGTATGCCAGTTGTTGTGAATATCCTGGTATCTTAGTTCAGCTCCTTTCTAGGAATAATAATACAGTTACACTCAAGGCAGAGAAAAGGAAGACACCCTGTCATTTATATTCTGTGCCAATAATGTACTTAAGTCTTGAACAAAATGTCTATGATTTGTCTTAACCTGTTGATTTTGCTGGCATTAATATAAATTTAGTTGCTGAAGCAAGCTTTGTTGTGAATTTGTTGCAGGAATTATGGTCATTGTTGGAGTTTCTGATGCCTGATATTTTTGCTTCTGAAGACGTTGACCTAAAAAAGTTACTAAATGCAGAAGATAGAGATTTAATTGGTCGGATGAAGTCCATCTTAGGGCCATTTATTTTGCGGCGTCTGAAATCTGATGTGATGCAACAACTTGTTCCAAAAATACAGCAAGTATGTCTGTCACCTTTGGTGCAAATAATTTTGTTTTGTTAGACTCTTATCAATATGTCCTTGTTTCTTTCTATTTGTCAATTTTTGTTACTGCAGGTTGAATATGTTATAATGGAAAGGCAGCAGGAATCTGCTTACAAGGAAGCCATTGAAGAGTATCGTGCAGTTTCACAAGCTCGGATGGCAAAATGTTCTGAGCTTAATTCAAAAAATTTACTAGCAGTGCTTCCCCGACGACAGATAAATAACTATTTCGTTCAGTTCCGCAAGGTCCTTGATTTATGTTTTGACTTGAATGAAACTATACTTTGGATTTATACTGCTCTCTTTTATTTGGTAATATATTTCTGTATTCTTATTCTAGATAGCAAATCATCCCTTGTTAATAAGGCGAATCTACAATGATGAGGATGTCATTCGCTTTGCTAGGAAGCTACATCCAATAGGTGCTTTTGGTTTTGAATGTACTTTGGACAGAGTTATAGAGGAACTTAAAAATTACAACGACTTTTCTATTCACCGGGTAAATCTTCTACACAGAACAATGCATTTGCTAATCCTCTCTATGTATGTATTGCATCAATATGCTCAAGTAGTTTGTGTTAGCTCATCCCGATGCTTCAATAATGGGCAAAAATACACATTTTGCATACCCTCTTTCTTCACTAGCAAGCTTTTCTTTTGAGGTTAATTTTAAATTTCATTTGCTGCTTCAGAACCTCTTCAAATAATACAAAAGCTTTATTCTTCAAGCTTCCATTTTCCTGACATACCCAGGATTTTCTCAGTTTTCTGCCCCTTCCCTGATGTCATGACCCTATGATCCACTTCATTGGTCTCTCAATGTCCTGTGTTTGAACTTCTTAGGCTTGAATTCATTGGTATATTTAATATTGGGTTTGATTTTGAAAGAAATAGGAAGCAATCTTGTTTAATGCACTTTTTTTGTATGCCTTTTGACTTGCCTTAAATTAATGAATTTTGTGTGGTAAAGCTGTCACTTTGATTATGAAAGATAAAATTGTGCTATATAGATGAGGAATGGATAGAAAACGAAAGAATTTAATGTGTTCTTAAGACTGTTGTTTTGTATTCAATATAATCTGATTACAGAGCAGCACCATTGGTACGTAAGGATTTATAGACAGAAAAATAAGCTGTTATGAACAACATTTATATGCAGATACATTAGTTGAGTATGAAATATCCTGAAATAGGTTGTCTAGCTGAAAGAGGCCCTCTTCTGCATTTAATAGACCAAGGGTCTGTTACTAATCAGTTAGGGAACTGGTTAAAGAACTAAAAGGAGGGTTTTTATTGGTAGTTACGATTGCATTAAAAATTAATTGTAGAGCACTTTCTACACATCCTAATATAATTGTCAACTTTTGATTCCTAGCCTTGTTAGCATTTTCCTTTATAGTGTGTTTGGATAGAGAATGGGTAGAGAATTTTAAGATGGTAATTCTTTTTTATGGAGAATCTGAAATGCTTTATGATAGAATTTGTTATTTGGGTAGGGAATTTCAAAAGAAATTGAAATTCTAGAATTTTATGAGAGTAATTGGATTATATTTAAAATTAGAGAATTTGAAATTTCACCTAAGAAGTAAGATTTTTAAATTCCCCATATTCTAAAATTCATGTCTTCTCTTCATACTCTTAGCTCGATTTTGGTTGGGGTGTTATGGTCTTGACTTACCGAGATATTGTTGGGATAACTACTTCTCGATTGATGTCAATTATGGTTTTCTTAGTAATGTTGATTGAAGTTATTTCTTATTTAAATAGTTGGGATTATTTTTGATGTTTATGTTGTAGACCATTGTTATTTTGTGTTTGTTATTAGCCAAGGTTTTATGAACCAACTTTGGGAAGTTATTTTTTGGTTGATGTAAACTAGATTTTCTATTGATGCTTGTCATGATTTGTTCTGTTGATGTTTGAAGCGGTTATTTTTATCATACACCTTAATGTTATTTTTTTTTACAGTTTGTTAGGATTATCTTTTCTAGTAACATTGTAATTATAGATTTTTACTTGGTGATTGTTTACTGCGGATAGCATTGGTGTAAATTTTGTAAATTTTGTACTTGCAGCTTTTACTTCATTATGGTGTCAATGATAGGAAGGGGGTCCTTTCGGATAAGCATGTTATGCTTTCTGCAAAATGTCGGGTATGGATTTATAGCTCTAAAAAATTTCTGTAATTGTCAAATATACAGTGGCGGCATAATTATGTGCTGGGTATCCTGAGATTGGGCTATCATGTAGGCCTTAGAAGAACTTCTTCCTTCACTAAAGAAGGATGGCCATCGAGCCTTGATCTTTAGTCAATGGACCTCAATGCTTGACATTTTGGAGTGGAGTTTGGATGTCATTGGATTGACCTATAGACGGCTAGATGGAAGGTAATTTTGTTTTTAGACATTATGACACTTTAAAGTTATAAAGGTATGGTATATTTAAAAAGGATTATTTTATTCAGTACATTAACAACAAGGAGAAAGTTAAGTCGTCTATGTGAGTAATGTTTTTGTTGAGTTCACCACAGCACGCGATAAAAGAAGTTGCTAAATTTGTATAACGATTGGATGAAAAGTTTGAAATGTTACAGGGTGATAGGAACAAATATAGAGTACTTGAAGGAGTATATATATGTGAAAACGAGCTTGAGAGATCTTAACCTAGATCTCTCTTTTTGATTCATAAATAGAATATTTGATTAATTATTCTTAAAGCATGTAAAATTGATAAACATTCTTTCATTTAAATTTAAATTTTGATTCTTTATTTTAAGTAAGTTGATTATAAAATGTTGTTTATATAGAATACATTTTATTAAAAAAATATATAAACAACTTAAGTGCAGTTTCATTATTAAAACAATCAAATATTATTATTTAATTCTATAAAATAAAATACATAAATTAAATTATAATTTCAAATCTCTAGGTAATAATTTTTATAAAGTTAAATTAATATAATAAATATATTATAATTATTAAAAGTCTCATGCATTTGCACGGGTTCACATACTAGTGTATATATGTGTGTGTATATATATATTTATACCTGTATATTAGGAAATGCACGGGTTCACATACTAGTGTATATATGTGTGTGTGTATATATATTTATACCTGTATATTAGGTACACGTATATGTATGGACTAGTGGCTTACAACAAAAGCTTAAGGAAAGAAAGAAAAAAACAATAATGTTTGCCCCCAGGATTCTAAGTTGCGGATAGATACAACACTAAACACTTTAGCTTATAAGATAATATAAACTATTTACGCACTCTTTAAGTTGAAGCATATAAATAGTATGTTCCAAGCTTGGAACATATAAATATATAATTTGAGGTTCTCAAAGATTTTGTCAAAATTTATGGAAGTTGATAATTGGAGCCAACAAATCTAGTGCAAATTTCCTTAGACAACACCTTTTCTCTAACATGATAGTCATTTTCTGTGTTGTCTTGTGAAACACAAGGTTGGAAGCAATGTGTAGAGTTGTTTGAGAAGGACTCACCTTGTTCTGCCATTAATTTGCAACATGGGTCCATAGGACTATCTATGGATCTACACTTAATCATTCTTGTTTATTTCAAGATATCTAACACATTTCTTTCGAGAAATCACAATATATTCTTTTGATTGAGGCACTTCAATGCCTAGAAAGTATGAGAGACAAGGCCTTCAATTTGAAAGTATTTGCACAAATGATGCTTTAGCTAAGTAGTTTTGTTATCATCATACCCTATAAGAACTATGTCATCAACATACACAATTAGCTAAACACATTTTCCTGGAGATGTATGACAATAAAAGATTAAAAGATATGCTTCATTCTGTTTTAGCCGAAAGATTTGAACATGACTAAACTATCCAAACTAAGCACTAGGAGATTGCCTGAAACAATAGAGATCATCTTTAATTTACAACCTGACCTACACTCTTCATTGACGGGTTGCTTTATGTAGATATCCTTCTCTAGGTCATCATGAAGGAAAACATATTTGATATCCAATTAATGAAGAGACAAAAAATAGTCATTTTTTCTTCCTGAGAAAAAAAGCATAACTGGAGTCTAGACTATATATTTGAGTATATCCTTTGGTCAACAACTGGGCTTTAAGACAATTAAAACTTCTGACATAACTTACTTTAATGGTGTACACCCATTGACAAAAGATTGTCTTTTCCCCAAGTATGTGTGATTATGGTAAAGAACTTGTATTTCAACAATTATGACTTGTTGCCGTTGGGATGAATAAGTGCTTCAATCATATAATGGTAATAAAAGACACGATAAAAAAGAGAAGTAGGAGAAGGATATCATATGATAAAGTAATGAGCCAATACGGATCTTCACTATTAGGGGTCATGATATTTAATGGGTCTCCCTGCCTCCACTTTGAAAGAGGACAATTCATCGAAGTATTGGTATGTTTCTCCCGAAAGAGAATGCATTACCTTCAAACTAAAGGTGGGAATCCATTGTCAAATTTAAGCAACACTTAAATCCTTCGTGAGATCCCCTTGCGCTATGTAATTAACAATCAATCACTAACGAAAACAAGAGCTGTTATATAATTCTTTTATAGTAATATTTCACATCTACTAATACATTTTTATTTTTTTTTATTAAATATATTGTCATTGCATTATAGCAAGCATGTTGTGATTTGTGAGTAGATTGGCATTTTAGCCATACAATTTTTCCTTTTTCATGTGTGCTGATTCACTCAAGTCATTCATGGCTCCTTCTAATTAATTAACACTGAAAGATCAAGAGAAGTTCAATTCAATTTTCATCTCTCCTTTGATAAAGTGGACTGTAAAATTGTTTACCATTTTCATCAGACAATTTTTTCCTATGCTCTTTAAAATCTTAGAGATCCTACTATTTCCTTGCCAGTACACAGGTAGCGGAGAGGCAAACAATAGTTGATACGTTCAATAACGATACTTCAATATTTGCATGCTTACTTTCCACGAGAGCTGGTGGACAGGGCCTAAACTTAACAGGAGCTGATACAGTTGTAATTCATGACATGGATTTTAACCCACAGATTGATAGGCAAGCTGAAGATCGTTGCCATCGAATTGGTCAAACAAAGCCTGTAACCATATATCGGTATTTACCCGTTTCTTTTCCTTCACTCCCATTAAAAATTCGTAAAAGTGCTAAATCCTGTGATTTTCTTTTTGTTAAAGTCCAAACCTTATAATTTGAAACTGTTTGATTGTCTTGGTGATTGTTTTCTTGTGACATTTTCCATTGAAGGCTAGTGACCAAGGGAACAGTTGATGAAAATGTCTATGAGATTGCAAAAAGAAAGCTAGTATTAGACGCTGCCGTTCTCGAGTCCATGGAGGAGATTAATGAAGGTGACATGCCCGAGAAGACCATGGGAGAGATATTGTCTGCTATTTTATTGAGTTAAAATTTTGAGCTAAGGAAAACACAGTTTAATTTATCTTTACTCCTTTCCTATAGCTCCGATCTTGAATTAATCTGTTGATCTGGGGTAGAAGAAAACTGCCCGCCCTACAAATTGGTTAAGAATGCGATAACCAGTGTTGGTGTACATTAGTCTTTATGTTAAAGTGTTGATGACAGTGAATAGTTTAGTTAGAATCAATAGGATAATTAGTTTAAAAGTCATGGTAGAGATAGCAAATTTGTTCAACATTATTCCGGAAGCCCTAATGAAGAAAGCTCTTACACTGCATTTTAAATTTTGCACATCTTTATTTTTCTTCTGAATGCCACATCTTTTAACCAGTCAGATACGGCTATAACGTATGTGCAAAGCAATTTCATTTATCTTGTGTTTTTTTTGCTTGAGAAAGATGTATGGTTATAACATTTTCATTTATAGTTTATACTGATTATAAATATACGACATTTTTCTTTTTCTGTTAATTTATTAGAGAACAAATCTTATATTGACGTACATATTACGCCCTTAGTTCTAGCAACGCAGGTTTGAGGATACTCTTCGTTCCGTCAAATTCGAAGAGGTTTCCGTCGAGGCCTTTGCAGCTATTTATTTTTCGAACATCAATGTTATGGTAAGTTCATTTGGCAAAAAATTTAGACTGTATATGCATCAGAAACATTCTGAGTTATATAATTCATAAATTTATTTTGAATTATGAAATTTGGAATTCAAAAATGTATTTTGGATTGTATGGTCTTGGCCAACATAATTTGTAAATATATTTATAAATTGTATGTATAATTCATAAATGTATTTTGAATTGTACATTTTATAAATAAATATATTTTGAGTTGTCCAATTCCTAAATATATTTTAGAATGTATAATTTGTAAATATACTTTAAATAACACAATTCATAAATGTATGAAATTCCCAAACGTATTTTGGATAGTAGGATTGCACAATGAAAAAAATATTTTGTTCAATTGTTCAGTTCGAACATGTATTTCAAAATGTATAATTTAAAATATATTTTCTGATCCAAAAATATATTTCGAATGAAATTGTATATCTGAACTGAAATGTTTAAAAATAGGTTTTGATTTATACATTTTAAAATACATTTTGATATTATTTAATTTGAAAATACATATTGAATTGTGTGATTTGAAAAATATTTTTACATATTACCAATACAAAAGTAACCCTAAATGCATGGAGAAAGCGTAAGGGTGATGGAGGAAGAAGTAGCCATATTACCTAATGAGCAAAGTTCCAACTCCGAATCATTTTAGGGTTGAAAGGCGTTGGGCTATATATCGTTACAGTATTGGTGCTTAAGCAAGATCTTTCTCTACTTTTGCAGGAATTGTGTAAGTGGTTCTGTGAGGAAGAAAGGTGATTTCTAAAATCTGTGAACATAGTTCATTATCTCTTCTTAGTTCCAATGTAGATATGAAAATGTTGAATTTGGGTTTCTTGGCAACTGTCTGTCCATAAACTTAAACATATTTATCAAGCTTTCTGCTAACTTCAATTGAGGTCCAAATACAACATTGCCATATTGAGGGTACTTGTACTAATGTAAGAATATTTTTTAAATACATATATTAAAAAGAGAGAAAACAAATGTAACAAATAAAGATATATAAATCAATTAGTTGATATTTAAATATTAAATTACTTCAAGTAGAACCTTCCACTACAACCTTTCAGAAAATACGCTAAGATGTTTACACTAAGCAACATAGATACTAAATAAAGATAAAATAGTAACAAACTTAGGATTTGAGCAACCTACAAAGTAGTTATTATTGTATTTGAGCTTAAATATCTTTATTTAATATATCTTATCACATGTGATAAATTAATTAGTATTGTATGAATAGACAGGAATACATTTGAAACAACAATTAATAATATTTTGAACTTATAAAACATAAATTATATATATATATATACTGGTCCAGAGAAAGTGGTTCGGTTTTAGGCCGAGAGGATATATGAATTTTTAGCATTTAGCAGATCGGGAGTAGTAGATCGGGTCAGCGGGGCATTGAGGGAGAATATTAACTAAATTAAATTTCCGTGTTTGGTGGGATTTTTAGGAATTAATAAGGTTGTTATTATTTTTAGAGATATTTTAGGAGTAGAAGATAATTTCATTTTTATTTTGTATTTGTAGAATTTAATATTTTGTAACTGATTATTCTATAAATAAGAAGGTTGCTCCAATGGTCAAGGGATGAATGATTTTTTGACGTAAGTCTAAAATACTCTTTTTGTTTTGGTGAAGAATTATCTAGTATTTTTCTGAACTAGAACAATATATATATATATATATATATATATATATATATATATATATATATATATATACTACAAGAAAATGTTTCATTAGTTATTAATTTTAGTGATCAAAAGTTGTTAGTCACTATAGTGACCAATTGAGATACCAATCTATAAAGTAAAAAATTATTGATTATTAAAATAGTCACTATAATAAATACAAAATTATAATTGATCACTAAATTGATTGTTAATATTAATTACCATAGTTTTGGCTACCAAAGAAAATTATTAAAAATTAATTACTTAGGTTTTGGCTACCAAAATGACTTAGTTTCTAAATTGGTGTTTAATTAATTAACGACAAATTATAATTTTTTATTTATAATAGTGACTATTTTAGTAACCAATAATTTTTTAATTTTTAAATTGGTTTTTAAATTATGACTAACAATTTTTGATCACTAAAATTGGTTATTAATGAAACATTTATATATATGCAGAACATCATATTGATACAGGGGAGTCACGACTCTCCCAAAATTTTTGAATTTTTTTATATATATTTTTAAATTATAATTATATATTATTTATATTAAGTTTATATTATTGAAAATAATAATAAAAAATAAAATAAAAAATTTAATGAAAATATTGATTTATAAAAGAGATTAGGGTTTTGTTTTTGCTATAAGATCTTTCTACCATGTAAGTTATTATGAAAGTGTGTGAAGAGAAAAAAAAATACAAAGAGATAGATTGGGAAACAAAAGTTGGAGAACACATAAATTGAGATTGAAATATACATTTTTGTCTAATCTTTCACATATCAAGGTTAGTATCCCAAATTAGTATAAACCTTAATTATGATTTCAGGGATTCTTTTATGAGATTGGTATAAATCCTAATCATAATTTTTCCGAAATTAGTATAACTATTAATTATGAAATTTAGGGATTTTGTATTTTCCTACCTATGGTAAATTTTTTAAAGTTTTGAATTTATAGAGTGTTGCTTATTTAATTAAAGTGGTATGAGTTTTGTTATATGATAATTATGAGTTGTGAATATAAATTTTATCATTTTCTAAATAGGTGAGAGGTGATAAATTTATATCAGAAAGATTATGATAAAGAGTAAAAGAATTGATTTTTGAAGGAGGAAAGTTTGTGATAAAGATGAAAAAAAATGCATTTACGTTAACTAAACTGAAAATTTTCATGAGAACTAAGAATTCAAGACAATGAAAAACAAATATCTAAAGTTCTTAGAGTTACATATAATGAATTTAAAAATTCATTACAATGCGATCTTGAAAAAACGTCCTCAAATTTCACAATACCCACCAAATCAAATTCATGAGATATGAAGGGCTTATATAGAATGATATTCATGGTTTGGTATTATTGTATAATAGCAAATGATAATCATTTTTTTAATTCTACTATTATGTGTACTTATTTTAAGCAGAAGAAATGAAGAGCTTTTTTTTAATTAAAAAAAGTTATATATAAAAAATATAATTTGGCATCCCTAAATATTTTGTCCAAGTTCCGCCATTATATATATATATATATATATATATATATATATAAACTACAAAATTATACAATTTATTTACAAAAACAGATATAGTAATAAGATTATGCTATAATATAATTACATATAAAATTAGATATAGCTATAAGGTTATGCGAAAGTTGGAAGAGCAGTTATAGCAGACTCATGAATAATTGTTTAAAATATCAATAAATTTGAAGTAAATTGTGTGATTTGGATTCATTCATTCTTCTCATTATATTATTATTGGATAAATTAGATTGAAGAATTTGGGTTTTACCCCTTTGTCTAACTCTCTAACGTATCCCAGTTAATGTCCATCTTTTAAAGTGTTAGTTTACCTTTTACAAGAAGCTAGTTAACTCAAATCCTATCAATGATTATGACTTATTATTCACCGGATCTCATGGATTTGTGCATTTCTCACATACAAATACTTTTCCTAAACAATCCTTTGGATGTGTTCCTCTTACCTCTCTGTCATTGTTAAAAAAACTTAAAAGGTAGATGATATTCATTCAAAGTAAGCAGAATTAAGAAAAGGTAATTAACCTATTTCATAATTGTTAACGCACCTTCCTCATTTTTGGCACTAAATTCCAATACCCTGATCACAAACAAAAAGCTACGAAATTGTAAGACCATATAAACTAATTAAACATATCGTTATCAAACCCTGCTCTTTACTTGGGTAATTAAGCATGCATGGCTTCATTTTTTGGTTCCACACGCCTCGTCTCTTATCTAACAAGCCATCTTAAAAGAAAGTGGAGTACCCTCATTTTAGGATTTCTATACATAGCTTTTTCGTAGGGATATTTTGGGTGGTATATATTAACAAAATATTAGGTATTAATTTAGGTGTTATCTTTATTTTTTGTAATTTTTAGTATATTTAAACTGTTTTGTATAGTGTAAATGTGTTTGTAAATTGATTAGAATATTCTAAATACTCTACAGTTTATAATTTTTTTTTTCTGATAAAAAACCCTAATTAAGGTTAGAAATCAATGTGTCAAATTGAGCAGAAAAAAGTTAAGTTAAGTAGCATATAAAGTATATAAAGAAGAAAAAGATCCAAAATTTTTCTGTAATTGGATTGAAAATGATGTTTGTATGATAGTTGAATTTGAGTCATGTTTCATTTTTTCGTCCTGATGAATTATCCATAAAGCATCTATCAATAGAGTTAGAACTGATAATTCATCTTGGTGATCTGTTTAAATTAGGGTATGGTCTTTGGCTTTCTTTTTTCCCATAAACATAAACATGAATCACGGGTAAGGAGATACATGCATGATAAGTTGAAGTTAAAACCGTACATAATTTTACAGTTTGTTATTATTATACACACACACACAAGTAAACACTGTTGAATGGAGTGTTTAGTGGTGTGTTTATGGTAAAAAGAGCCAAAAAAAAATATTTGCCTTGTTCATCCTCTCTTGGCATTTAGTTTAAGTTGTCAGTAACTGATTTGAGGAATAATGTCAAAAGGAATGTGAAGATTAAGTCCAAAATATTGGAAACGAAAGCCTCTGAATGCTGTATGCCAAATTTGATTAGGGTTTGTTGACAAGTGGCGATGGTAATAAGACAAGTTAGGAAAGAAAGAGGAAGGTGTTACTTGTTAAAGTTCCACGTACAAGAACATATGAGTTAAAATGTTATGCTGTTCATTCATCATCATACTCCTTCTTTTCTCTGCCTTTTTACTGTGGTAGGAAGTGCATAGCAACACACTTTGTCTTTCTTGTTGATTCTCTCAAAAAGAAAGGAAGTTTTAGAAGATGACAGATCCTGCCATCAAAAGATGGCCATTACTTCCTTCTTGCTTTCATAAAGACTCCTGCATGCTACTCAAGTACAGCACAGTAAGCAGCAGCTTGTATCAGTAAAAACAATAAAACAAAATTCAAACATTTTTATTTTTCTCATTTATCACTACTGTGTAGTATTTACCACTTTCATAATAATTTGACTTATTATATTTAATGAAATCTTTGATTTTAACCTTTTTTCATCCACAAATGCAAATCTAATACTGATTAGACCACTAACTTATTAGTACTAATTAATATTTAATGTAGATCAACCACATACTATAACATAGTTGACAAAGAGCTTCGCCTAATACGTCTAATATATATGCAAAATAAAATCTACTGAAAGAGATTACCCTTAAATAAATCTTGATAATTCGAGAAATTAGTTCTTAATCTGGACATGTCATAAAACATTATTCAACTCTTAAAGAAAGTATATCATTAATTTGTGATTATCACGTTAATAAACTCATCAATTAATTTGGTGATGACCGCTTCTTTCACAATTTCATAAACCATTGTTGTAGTGAATATTTTCTATGAATTATTTTTTTTCCATTCAAGAAATTTAAATCTAAGAGTCAAGAAATAACATGTTTTTCTAAAAGCGTAAAGGTTAAACTTCTTCTCTTTCACTTTACATTCTCTTTTAAACATTATAAAACAAAAATGTCATAAGATAAATATTAAATGATTTTGAAATCTATGTAATAAGATTATAGAAATCAGATCTAAAATGAGGTTGAATGGAACTTTACACTCTTTTTCTTGCGTAGTTATTTTTTTTTATCAACAATTTATATATATGTATTTAAAATAATGAAGTACTTGGTGCTCTAACTCTTATTATATAAATATGTATATAACTTTTGAGAATTATAATTCACACTACAACATTATGCCAATAAAACAAAGGGAGTCAGACACCAATTAACAAATATAAGCAAAGATCAATAACTCGATACTTAGTCTAGTTACTATCATGGTTAAGTGTTTAGATGCATAGTAACTATTATGATCTAGCAGTGTTCCCAATACTTGATCCATCATCCTTTGACACACAAAATCAATAGAAACGGTCAATGTGTGGGTTGCCAAGGCAACACATATTGTTGTAAGTGCTTGATTGTATTAAATCTTCCTCATGTTCTATCATTTCTTTTTTGTCCTATAGCAAAGAAGAGCAAAAAGTAGAAAAGACAACGTATGCATTCTAGCTATTGTGATTAATCCTTAGCCTAATAACAAGTATGCAACTTTAGAGTTCAGTTTATGATAAATATTGTGCTACATATGGGTAGTGCTACTCATTCTCTTTCTGCACTCATCCAATATTATTTCCCATTAACCTAAACATGGTTATTCTATAACATACATAGTTGTTCTTTGTTCACCATAATCATGACTACCATAGTGTTTTTATACATTCCAATGGACACTAGTACTAGTATGAATAAGAGAATGTAACATGACGAAATTTGTGTCTTAACCATTCCCAAACTTTTAATTTTGCCATAAAAAAAATATTTCTTCGACATTTAGCTTTCCTTGTTTAAAGATCATCTTATTTCTTTGCCTCCATATACCCTAAATGATTGATATCTAAACTACCCTCCAAGCCATATTCCTTTTTCCATTCAATTCAATTAGGTGAAAATGTTGAAAGTGGTGTTTAGGTTTATACTAGTACGAAACAAATCAAGGAACACACTTGATTTACCTTCAACTCTTGGACTATGTCCAATTCTCTTTTAAGTAATAAGTTTAAGATATTCTACTACTAAAAAAAAAAATTACAAATTGAGTACACCAATCACTTAGTTAATACTACACAAACCAATTCTAGTTCCTAAGCACACAAACCAATCAGTATTAACATTCTTAATCTCCTTTTAAATACAAAGAAAAATACTCAAAGAGAGCAAAATTTAAGCTCACAAAGAATAACTTTACAATGTGAGTGATTTACGCAATGTATCTCACAACCCACAAAGAACACTATATGAGACTTAGGAAATCGTTGCCATTCTAAATCAAAATAAAATAGTAGCCCATCTAATGCAAGAGTAGACCATCCAAGGAAAGAATCTAGATCATCTATTGCATAAAAGGTCAACAAAATGAGTTTAGATAGGACTAGTTAACCCAAAGTTGTGTCCCAATAAATTCAATTACAATCTCAATCAACCAAAATTTGAAAGTGTTTACAGAAAGCATAACATATATAATCAACAATAAATAAAAGGTGTCTGTTTTTGGTTGTAGACGGTGCTAACACTACAAGAAAATCCTCTTTTAGAAACCAATTTTAAAAACCAAAAGTAGTTAGTCACTATAATGACTAATTTAGATACCAATTTACAAAATTAAAAATTATTGGTTACTAAAATAATTACTATTATAAATAAAACAATATAATTATCACTAAATTGGTCAGTACTTAATTAGAGACCAATTTTGAAACTAAGTCATTTTGGTAATCAAAACCTAGGTAGCTAATTTTTAGTGACCAATTTTCTTTGATAGCAAACACCATGATAACTAATTTTAAAAACCAAGTTAGTAACCAATTATAATTTTTTATTCATAATAGTAACCAATAATTTTTAGTTTTATAAATTGGTATCTAAATTTGTTACTATAGTTACTAATAATTATTGATCACAAAAATTAATCATTGTTTAGAAATTTTATTGTAGTGTAAAAGAATAAGAATAAGAATAAAACAACTAAAGAAGCAAATTAATTCCCCCATTCATTCACATTTGATTCTTTCATCAATTATCATATAATTAACATTTATCCAAATTTTAAAACAGAATCAAATGAATCAAGCTAACATCTATTAATATATTAAGTATCTCACTCGTCTCCAAGCATCTACATATGAGATTTTGATTCATTTACCTCTTAAATTAAGCAAACAATGAATTATTAGAATTAAGAAAAATAACACAAATTCTAATGAAAGAACATAACTAAATAATCAACAAATGTTCAGAAACAATTCTAATAAAAAAATTAGAATTTAAAAAAAGCATATAGTCTATGCACATTTTGTTACATAAATAGATGAATGGACCTTATTTGCACAAATCTCAGAATTCATTGTAAACTCACAAGAGAATCAACCAAAAAGGTTTAGGCTTTCATGTGGAAGACAAAAAGAACTAAAAAATAAGAAAATAGAAAAGCAGTAGCAAAAGTGTAGAGTGTAATGTATTCTCTATTGGAATGATGACCTCTCTAGGTGTAATTTTCTTTGTAGCTCTAAATCAATTAACATTTGATTATGTAAAATTTGCCTATCAAGCGTATATATTCATCTTTTTGGTAAAAAATGCTTTCTATAGAATGATTTTACTTCTTTTATATTAAGAGAAACAAATCAAATAATATTGCAGATACAATTACAAATCAAAGTTGAGCACAATCGTTTGTTTCCATAGTTGAATTATGCATGTTTGCTGAATGAAACCAGACAATTCAAATTTCCAAATCATGTAAATTTCTATCTCATCCATAGGTCCACTAGACTATTTGTCTTTGTACCAACTATAGACGCCATGTAACCTTACTTTTCCTCAACTACACAAGACCCATGTTAGAACATTTAGAGGGAATGTGGACATTCAAAAGTATAAGTCACATATTATCAAAACTCATAGCACACAACGATCCATTAGAATGTCTCGTGAAACTTAGCATACTAGACCGTCTAGCATTTATCAGAGCTTAAAACGTAATTTTTATCAGTGATTTTAGTTGAGGTTTAAATAATCCTAGTTAGGAAAATTTCAATTAAAACAATGGATTCAGTCTCAAACATAATTCAAGATAGCTAAGATTATATGTTCTAAATGTGATTGAAAATGTAATCATCAATGATAGCCAATTTGAATGGATACATTCTTAGCATGAGCACAAGTTTGGTTCTTTTTGGTGTTTAAAGCATGATTGAAGGATTGGAAATGATAGAAAATGGTTCATGCATCAATTATGTATATGTTTTGTTACATTTCTACTATTTCCCCGCAAGCGATATATATAAATAAGGTTTTTTGAGGACATATAGTTAGAGTGAGGAGTGATAGCTCAAGGGAGGGACTAGAGAGCAATCCCTGTTCTACTATACAATATTGCTTCAGTAGGATGATCTCACTCAAGTGACATTTTCTTGCTCTCTTAAACATGTTTCGACATAGTTTAGAGTGTTTCCATGTTCAATGATCATACTTCATATATAATATATAAATCTTGAATGTTTTATTATGAGAAATTGTTGAATTATTAAGAATAAGGACGAGGTTGTATAACTTATGTGAATTCTATCAGATATTGATATTATGGAAATGATTATGTTTGTATATTGAAAATGATGAGATCTTGTCTTCCAACTCCTCTCGACTCCTATAGGATGCACAACCACCACCACTAGTGTCTGATTGTAGTGGAACTATACTATAACTCAATGTAAAATTTGGTTGCAAATGTCAGTTTGGTCACCTTTGTGGAAATGCCTTTTACCAATTGTAACTGTTGTCCAAATATTGGTTGAGTAATTGATAAAAAAAAAGAATTACTAAAGTAAAAACAAAATTTCACTTTTGAGTTACAACATTGTAGTCTAAAAATCAAACAAACAAAGACATGGGCTAGCTCATGTCAACCTTCTAAACTCTAAAAAGAAATCGTGACTAAAATAAAAACAAAATTTCATTTTTGAGTTATAACATTGAAGTCTAAAAAACAAACTAACAAACAAAGACATTAGTCATCCCGTGTTGACCTTCTATCTGGGTTGCCTTGTCTTTACCCATAGCTAAGACTAGTTTGTTTAGAGCTTAGTCTTGGTCAACATGTTTTGACCTTTGTCTTGAGCTGCGTCATGTCGGTCTTCGGCATGAGCGGGCATGTCTTGTCCTTCATCCAAGGCCAACCTATCTCGACCTTTAGACCGAGTCAACTTGTTTAAAACTTTTAACTTTGGCACGGGCTAACCCATCTTGACCTTTGACCCGTGCTGACCCATCTCGTCTTTCAGCCCAGGTTGACTTGTCTTGACCTTCTATCTAGGCTTTTGCATGTCTGCCTTGGTTGAATCATCTCGGCCTTCTGTCTTAGTTGAATCGTCTTGACCTTTGATCTAGATCGGCCCAGCTCAAATTTTTTCCCAGGCTGGTCTATCCCGACCTTTGTCTCTGACCGCTTGTCACGACCTTCGACTCAAGCTAGACCATCTCGTCCTTCTACTCAAGCCAAGACACTCATTCCTAAGTCGGGCTGTCTTGACCTTCGACTTAGACCGAGTTATCTCAATTTTTGAGTCGGGCTTGCTCGTTTTGATCTTTGACTTAGACCGACCTATGTTGACCCTTTTCTAAGACCAATATGTCTTACCCTTTTACTCGGACTAGCTCATCTCGACCTTTGGCCCGAGGTGGCCTATCTTGATCTTTGGTACAAGCTAACCCATCTTGTCTTTTTGTTCGAACCGACCCCTCTCGACCTTCATCTTAGGTCAAGCCCCCCTGACATTTAGCATGGGCCACCCATCTCAACCCTAATCGTGGTCAATCCGTCTCAAAGTTCATTTCGGGGCAGATTGTCTAGACCTTTGGCTCGGTCCAACTCATCTCAACCTTCGATCAGACGTTGTTGTCTAAGCCTTTAGCTTGGCTAACTTAGTTAGACCTTCATCCCAACTCCGTTGGGGTGAAACTTTAACTCAGATTGACTCGATTTAACATTTGATTTAGGCTAACTCGATTAGAACTTCGATTTGGATGGACCAACTAGACTAGAAGTTCGATTCGGACAGACTCGACTCGATCTTTAAGTCGATACGACTTGGATCAATCTTTAACGCAAGCTGATGTGTTGTATTTAGGAGTTAGTAAAAGTCTTGTAGTAGGGCTAAAAATCCACTTTAACCTTGATCTTAACCTACTTTAAGAGGAGACTTTGGGGGCTAGTTTTTTTCTGACCCACTCATTTGGTGGCCTAATAAATTAAGGCTTATCCAAAAGTGGGTTAGGGTTAACTCATGGACCATGGGTCAAATTGAAGCCTTTAGGTGTCAACATCAATTTAATAAATAAAATGTATTGACTGTTTTTAAATAAAAAATTTAACAAATGAACAATATTGACTTTTTTGTTAAATAAAATAGGACTATTTAAAAAAAAAAAAAGAGTTGATGGATACCATTAATAAATCCTACAAATGTTGGGATCATCGTACCTATTATCTGTTGAAGTTCACTATAATATTAACTATTATTTCTAACATGGATAAATATAATTAGTCCCTAAATTATGACGCTAAATTGGATTTCGTCCCTATCCGAAACTTTAATACAATTTAGTCTTCTACCTTTAAAAATAAGTGGATGTAGTTCCCATCACTAAACGACGTTTAAGATTTGTTGATGTGGCAAGAAATGTTGCCATGTGTGTCCATGTGTGTGTCCATGTGTTGTCATGTGTGAGTCTACATGTTGCCACATGTGTGTCCACATGTTGACACTATTTGTCACATTAACAAAATCTTTAACATTGTTTGGTAGAAGGATAGATTCATTTATTAATAAACTTTGAGACGTAAAAATGATTGAAAATTTAGGAGAAGGACGAAATCTAACTTTGCATAAATGTTAAGAGGTTAAAAATATATTTAACTTTTTAAAATTAAAAAATATATTTTTTGATTTCACTGAAGAAAACATTCTACACATTATATATAGATATTTTAAATATGCAATATAAAAATATCAACCGAAAAAAGTTGTAACCAATAGTTTATTGTTTATAAGAATGTAAAATAAAAATAAAAATGTAAGTATCTAAAATTTTATTTTATTTTCCCGTAATCTCATTTGTTTCTTAACGTATTTTCTATTTCTTTTATATAGTTATATAACTTAAATCTTTCTACTACATTGTAAGTACAAAGTAACATGAACAATTTCTATAAAAATAAAGTCTATAACTTGAAAGATAGAAAAAAAGATAGAAATAAATAAATATTTTGAATAAAATAAAATTCTATTAATTTTTTTTATTATAATTTTATTTCATCTAGTTTACTAAATATATATTTCATAATTGTTTCTATAAGAGAAAAAAATAAACATTTAAAAATAATATTGAACCACTTACATGATAGGTTTTTTGACAGTTAATTCGTAGAAAAACACACACACGTAAAAATATTGTTTGTCACATCAACGAATTCTTAACACCATTTGGTGACAAGAATTACATTTATTCATATACGTATACAAATCTCTAAACAGACATCAATTAACTCTTGTTTAATTTAGAACAAACATTAATTAACGTATGTTGCAGAGACAACAAATGTCAATTTCTGAATTTGTGTTTTTAAATTTTTTTGTTAATAGTACGAAACTTTATTAAAGTTTGGGATATCAACAAAATCCAATTTTGTGCTACTTTAAGAGAAAAAATATTTTTAACCCATATATTATAATAAAATTTATCAAATACAAATCATTTTTATTTTTAAGTAATTAACTTTATTTAATTTATTAATTTAATTCTACACATTTGGAAAAAAAATTTACTCATCATTAATATTATCTCTCACTATTAC
>Ga0209589_1004026_pt1 | contig 25548 bp, 12 predicted proteins | sample CowpeawhiteBW_FD_187525 | JGI IMG/M metagenome (GOLD analysis project Ga0209589, IMG submission 187525) | Root nodule microbial communities of legume samples collected from California USA - Cow pea white BW (SPAdes) (version 2) | ecosystem: Host-associated > Plants > Roots > Nodule | place: USA...
TTAATGATTTTTTTTTTGTGTTTTTTTTTTTTGAAACTTTTATTTCATACCACATTGGGTCGGGAGGCGAACGAGACTAACGTGACTTTTGATAGAAGTTCGTGATCACCAGCAATTGCATCCACAACATGAATATCTGGTATTAGTATTTATTTTATTTCACAACTTTTTGTCTAAAAAGTTAAAGATAGGTGTCTAAATATCTGAACTTCAAGACAAAATTAATTAACATTTATTCAGACTATCAACATGAAGAGAGAACAACCTTAACCTTGCACTAAGAGTGTATCAATTTGACCAGAATTCCCAATTCATGGCTTGTTACCTATTATCTTCAAAACTTAACAGTACAAACAGAAACTTTTATCTGCTCACCTACCTAAGTATTGAACATCTTCCATCAGTATTGGTTATTTCTTTAGCATGGACAATCATTACATTGAAAATTGATGTAGTCCTATTCCTTGATATGGATAAAATGTGCATAACAGTACAGAGGACCTAACAGTTATGTCGTTTTTTATGGGTAAATTGTAAATAAATGTACAATAATAAATAGTAATATATAAATAGTGATATATAAGTCAGCAAAGGATCACAATTGAAATACCTATGGGAACAACACATAAAACACAAAAAGCCTAATATAGACAAACGTGATAACTCAAGATCCGATACTTAAAATATATAGAGTATTTTTACCTGTGTCTAAGCTTTTAGCTTGTGTAAAAGGTTGATATGACTCTAATATCTCATGTAATTATATGAGAAAGAAAAATATCTGTTATGCATGTTAATTGGTCTTAGAACGTAGTTAATTATTTAGTATTATCCTAAAAATACTTTTACATTTCTTTAAATACTTCAATAAAAAATTCATGATTTAACATGTGACCGATTTGAAAAAATAATTATTAATATTAAAATAAAAATCAGACATTTTATTAAAGGCTTAAAAGTTATCCGTCATCGGATTAAGGAGATATGTTCTTATATAATGTTTTCTCCTCTGTGAATTAATATTTCCATCACCATACACATTTTCTCTCCTTTCCTCCTCTCCTTTCAACCTACCTCACTTTTTCCTTTGTCGTTGTTGACTCCCACTGCAACCCCACTTCCGCAAGTTATTTTCAAATTTCAAAAACTAGCATCAAAAGAAAAGAATGCAAAAAGTAAAGCAATAAAAAATATCAATTTATGTAGCGAGCATTTATTATAAGAGCTCCATTGAGCCGGTACTTCAACCTACGACAGAGAGCAGAAAAAAAAATGTAATGATAAAGTAGTTTAACGAGACAGAGACAAAGAAGGGAGAGATATGGAGTCGACAAGGTCAGCAAAAAAGCAAAAATCCAGGTAGAGCAGTTGAAGAACAAATAAGAGGTGAAGTGACGCAGAAAAAGAAAAACTGAACTTTACCATCATGTCAAATATCGCCCCAATCACCAGAAATCATCTTTAGAGGGTGAAAAAGATCAAATGTGAATGAGTCTAGAATTAAAAATTAATACATCTAAAGGTTCAAAACTGTGGTTAGTTTCAAAAGTGAATGAACTAATTAAGTCAAGACTCTAATGTGATTTTATTTTTCAATTTAGTAATTTATGGTATCAAGCTTGTGAACAATTTCTCCAAGATCAAAATACAAGATGTGATTTTAGTGAGTCTGTTATAGATGCAAATCTACCAGGAAATTTATTCATTGCAACTTTCCATCAAAATTTGGTTTGCACAAAACTATCATCAAAATCATACTCGATTAACAAAAGAAAAAGGAGGTGTTTGTTTTCACAAATTAATATTAGCATAAAGAATGACAAGTCTCACAAATTCACATCTATGTTACAAGGGCTTCTTGAGCGGTGTGGTAATAAACAGCACAAGACCCATAACCACCAGTTACTGAAACATCTTGTTTCACTTTTACTAAACTAAATATCAAATGGTAAAAAATAATTCTGTAGGCTTTGCAAAATCATGTCTTCCAACAAGGGTTTCACAATCACAATCGGAATATCATCATGCAACTGCTCATCACCATCATTGTACTGCTAACGTGTTGTCTTGCTTCATTTTTATGAGATTGCTTTCAATGTTGCGCAGCACTGGCCTATAGCTGCAGGGTAGTTTTTCATATAAATGAACAAGGTAAGAAATCAATGGCTAGAATGAATGAATGAATGTGTGGCTTTCGATACCACCGGAAAAATACAGAAAGAGAGAATCTTACAATCGTGTAAGACCATCATATGCTTGTTTGACTTGTTCGAGCTGAGCAGAAAGCTGCATGACTTCTGCCGATAGTGCCTCTGCTCTCCTCTGTTCCTTCACAAGTTGGCCCTGCCAAGCAAACAAAAAAATGCAAATTTTTGAAGGCATGAACACCGATTTTAAAAAGTATAGAGAACGTACAGACCTCAATCAAATCCCCTGGAAATTTCTCAGAAGAAAAATCAGAAAATTTGGATGCATCTCATTTTAAAAGCAAACAACATTTGACCAATAAGATTTGAATTTGATCAAGCAAGTCAATGACATGAATTGACAACAAAGAGGGACAAAATATGTCATGCGCACAGTGTAACTAACCTTCATAGATGTCATCTCTTCTGTTGATGCCAAGGAAGGCATCTCATGTGCTCCGTTTTTAGAAGAGTCTGGCAAGCCCCTAGCCTGTTCGTCTCTCAAATTATCTAGAATCCCACGAAGCTCTTCATTTTGCTTAAGACACTCCATCACCTGAAGAATCATAGGTCAATACAGGTGATAATAAGACTTTTTCAGTCTGGAACACTATTGTGTTTGTTCATAAATTTATAATGCAAACTTCTAAATAAAAAAACTCAGATATAACAATAGTTGAATTTAATATCATCAATCAAGAACTAAAATTTATCTAACCACCATTCAAATCTCGGCCAAAGCTGAACGTACAGGAAAATCAAGACAACCAAGAGAAAACCAGTTCTCAATGTCCATTTAAGCATATTTTTAATCTCTCTAAATATGACTAATTGATAATAGTCCTCCAATTCTTTTATTGATTTTGATCCTATTAAAATTTACAAGTGATGTAGCATGTAGCATACATCTAGTCACGTCAGGCTAGCAACCATTCTAGAGTCATGTCAGCAATAAATAGTGATAGGAACCATTTTTAAAATAAATAGTTTTGCAAAGATTAATTGTTGGCATTTATTAGGATTAAAACCAAATCAAGTCACATTTATAGGGAATTAAAACATATATTCAATCCTATAAAAATGAAATTACTTTCTCAGAGATAACTATAACTATATAACTATATAACTATATAACTATATATATATATATATATATATATATATATATAACAGATATATATAACTGAGATACTTAGAAGTTATAAAAGTAAAAGGAGGTTTTGTATATATTGTCAAGTAAACCAAGATTTGCACCACACATAAAATTGTTCAGCCCTGGCATATTAATAACTAGTAAGACATTAACACAGATTTCAGTAATACAGAACCTTTGTACCAAATTTCTCCGCCAGAGCACAAATTCGAAGTCAAGATTTATTAAATGAATTTCATTAGTCTAAACTCAAAAGATGTACAGATTCCTGACTTCGAAAACTTTAGAAAAAAAAAATCCTGTAAATAATGCTGTACAGCCGAGACCTTACATGATTAAACTACACCAGTAACCATAAATTATATTCGCTCAAACCCCTGATGTTGATTGTTACCTGGTTTTCCCATCTCATAGATGCTTGAATTGCCTCTTGGTATGAATTTGAAATGTTGGAATTTTCCTCAAAAAGCCTCTCAATTTCTGTAGATTGTGAGTCAATCTGCCGTCAAGATGACAAACCAATCACTCCATGAGATGCCATATACAAAGCAATGTTGGTTTTCTTTTAGTAAGAGAACGTATACATCAAAATTTAGATAAAGAGACTTCACCTCCATCAGAAGTTTCTGCCTGCTGCTTTCCAATCTTTCAATGGCTAAAGCCATATCATGCAACCGGATATCAAGTTTTTGCTTGTCTTCCTGAGATTTATGAAATTCGAAAAACATTTACGCAAAGAAAATTAGACATCAGTAAAAAGGCTGGATGATCATTAGACAACAAATACATTGGTTTGCAAAATGGGGTTGGGGTTAACAGTTTAGGTCATTCATCATCAACTGCCAAAACAGCCATGTTACGCATATTTTGGCCATTACTTTTATTCTTAGAAGAAATGAAAGTGATTTCTGCTCTCCCCACGAAGATACAAGTAAAAGTCAAAAGCTCCCTATTCATCACTCATCCTATTTTCCATATTATAAATCATGCATAACTTTAACTAGACAACAGCCAACACAGATACTAGTAATTTTGCTAATAACTGGTCAATGGTTTGAATGAAATAGTAACTTAAATTTATGGCCAATAATTCGATAAGCTAACCAATAGAAAAATTGAAAATTCACTGAATAAATAATAAAGAAGTTTTTCTCACCAAAGAAAATGCTTTGGGAGCAGCTGTATCTGAGACTTCTGCAAAATATACATATCAAGGTCAATGCCGCGTTAAAGTACACCAATTCCACAATATGAAATATCAGGTTAAATGTATGTGAACAGGTATTGAAGCTGAACAGAGTCCATAAACATCATTGCTACAAAAATAGCCACTTAATAGTACGATAAAGAGTTTGTGGGATAAATAGATGGGTAGATGCTAGTAATAATCAACAAATAGTTGAAAGATAATTGCTTCCACCAATCTTTTCTACAATTTTGAAGAGCTTGAATTCATGCATATGCCATCAAGAATAAGGATACTAGGAAGTTATAAGGCATCAAAGAAGTGCAACTGATTATATAATGGATTGTTGGCATGCTTAGTTTCATTCAGTCAATACAAACTTAATATAAATTATGCAAAAGTTTTCATTGGCATAACCTGGAGCCTCTATAGGTATTGACTTAAGTTTCTCTTCCAACTCCTGATTTTGAGATATCAATGAGGCACTGCGGGCCTGCTCTTTTGCTAATTGTTCCTGCTCCTGGTGCCTCAACAGTGATTCTCGCTATAAAATTTAATCACCATGAGACAAAAGGAAAAGAAATTAAAGAAAAGATTCGAAAATGCCAATGACATAATCATAACACCACCTGCAGTTCCAGTTTTAAACCATCTAGCTCCTTTTGTAGTCTTTGAATTTGAAAATGATCTGGTGGATTACCAAATGATGGAATTGTGCTAACTGTATTAGTCATAGATTGTTGCTGAATTAAGTTCAATTCTGCTCTTAATGCTGCTGCATCTTCCTCAGCCTAGACCAATATAGTAAAAAACATTCTAAGTTAGAAAAGAAAAATGGTTCTTCATCAAAGTGTTTTTGTAAAATCAAGTCCCATACACGATATTGCTCATCTTCTGCTTCCTTAAGACGTTTCTTCAGGGTACGAAGTTGTGCTGAAAGGTCCTCCTGCACTAATATGTAAGGTTTAATCGGAATTGTGGAAGATTAGAAACAAGGTGAAGCAGTCCACAAGGCATGAATAAGCGTTTGAATATAGTTACCCGCGCAACAACTGCAGCATCTTTTTCCATTGCAACATCTTTCAGAGCCTTACGTAGAGATGGCACTGTGTTTTGCTCCTGCATGAATCCAAGTGAGATTTAAAATTAAGGTACATAAATTTTAAAACTATTCCAACACCAATCTCCATACATGAAGTGCTGTAGTAATTAGCTCTAAACTATGTTCTTGCTAACTTGGGGTTCATGCGTTCGAGAGACAATATATTCTTCTTCACTAACAAAATTGTAACTCAAACTAAAAGAATTCATTATCACGTTCTTTTAGTTTACCAGATCATTCAACTGCTTGCGCATTGCACCATTATCAGTTTCCATCGTTTGAAGCTGCGATAATAGACACAAATACAATCAGCCTAGGCTGTTCTTTTTCTTGGATAGATTTGCAAATAAAGAAATAAACAGCACGTATGCATTCAGAATGAATCTTCACCTTCAAAGTTATTTTCTTGTTTTCTTCCTCCAACTGCGTGTTCTTGTTTTGCAGACCTTTCAGTTGAGACAATAGAGCACTAAAATCTGTCTGTGAAAAGAGAGTACGCCAAAAATCAATGCAGTTGCAATTCAGAAAACTTGCGTCTCTCAAAAATTAATTCGTATAGATGGTGATTAATCGTTGATCCATAGACAATATAATGAACGACATGATTAATAATACAACAAAGATTTTACCTCAGAGAGCCTATTACCGCTCTCGGCCTTGTTCATTCCCGCAAGCTCTGAAGGAAAGTAAAATTAGTTTCGAATTGCAAACAAGAAAAAATGCACATAGAAATGGAGTAATAATAAATTAAAAATATATATGTACAAGAGATTCATAATATTGGAGGAAAATTCTGACCGGAGGTGCTGGGAACCTTGGTTAGATCTGCTCCCGAAGAGGTTTTGCTCAATCTCTCCGCCGCTCTCTTTTGGCGAATTTCCTCCAACTGTGGATGCGATCAATTATCCGATTCAATAACAAAAAAACCACGACGATAAATGAACAACGATCGAATACAGAAAAAAAATGAAACGAGAAGTGGAGAAATGGATATAGGTTGCTAGGAATGTACCGTTCGTCGACCAAGAGATGCATGACGCGCCTCCATTGTTACCGATGGGATGGGAACGGAATGTTCGTCTGCGAATTCCCCCTCCCCCGCCGAGACGCAAGAGTTTTATAATTTTACGCTGTCCGTTATTTTTTATATTATAATATATTTTTATGTTAATCGGTTATCAATTGTGTCTGGGTGGTGTAGTTGGTTATCACGCTAGTCTCACACACTAGAGGTCCCCGGTTCGAACCCGGGCTCAGACAAAATTATATTTTAATTTTTAGTGGTTTCGTTTATTTAAAAAAATTCAGATTTATTTTATTTTTTGTTTTCAAAAGTTATTTTCAACGACAAAAATATTTTCAGATTTTTGTATTTGTAGAAAACTTCATAATTGGGCTTTAGTCTGTAATTAAGGTCCAAAAAGCAGGCCCGTTCAAAAAGGCCTGGATCAAAGCCCTTCCTACCAGAAAACTTGAGTTTGAAAAATGCGAACTTTTACGTTCCGACTATAATCGATTTGTTAGTTAAACGCAAGGTGAAGGAGGCGAGAATCAGAAGATGAAGAAGGAAGACACGGTGAAACTGATCAGTGCGGAGGGTTTTGAATTTGTGGTCGACAAAGAAGCTGCAATGGTTTCACAGACCATACATAACATGCTTACTTCTCCAGGTTTGATATTATGTTATATTAATATCCCCTTTTCACTGCAATTAGGGTTCCAAATTTCATTATAAACACAATGATGGTTTCTTTCACAGGGAGTTTCGCTGAGAGGCAGCACGGCGAAGTCACCTTTCCCGAGATCAGTACCACCATTCTGGAGAAGATTTGCCAGTACTTCTATTGGCATCTCCAATTTGCCAGGTTTTCCTTTCTCTCCCTTCGCTATTGCAACATTGCCGAATACAATGTTTCTTTCGTTTTTTACTAGTTATTTGTGTGTGTAATGAATATGACTTTTGGTGTATAAAAAGCCTTAAGTGTATTTTCAGATATTCACAACTCATGATAGGTTGTATTGGGAGCAACCTATTACCTTGAAATGCAATAGTGATGCTAGTGAATTTCCGCCAATAACGGAGTGGGTAATGGGTCTGCGGAAGTTCTACTTACTACCAATTAGCTTCAAAATAGATCCATGGTTCTTGAATTTGCGGATAATTTTTTTTAGTTCTTGGTTCTCAGTGAAAAAGAATTTTCTTGAGTACTGAAGTGCAGCGTAATGACATCGCCTTGATGAAATCGTGTAAATTGTGACAAAGATCTAGTATTTAGCATGTTCAATAACCACTTTTCTAGTTAGTCTGTGCATAAACAATACATAGTCCGTTCAATTTTTATTTCTGCATATCATTATGAGGTAATTTTGTGTCAGCAGAAAAGGTTGGATCATTTAGAACAGGGAGGAAGATGACTATAGTTAGTTGAATTATTTGATTATACAAAGTGATCCTGGATTTTTCTTTGTTGTAAAGGACTGAATTTGTGTTTTTTTTTTTTCATATTTGGATGGAAGCTTTTATGTTACGGAGCACGAACTTTGGTGGGATTTAGTGCTCCAGTCAAACATATGGTTTTAATTGATTTGGTCTGTCTTGGAATCTAGTCTGTGTCACACTTTCATGATCGTAAAGTCTATAATAGGCCTTGCATTGTACAAAATTCTTTTATTATGTTACCTTCTTCCATCATGCATATCAAACTACAAGTTGGACTACATTTGAGTGAAAAGTAATTAAAGAACCAAAATCACACTTTGTGGGAGACCAAAGATGAGAATTAATTATAGTTTATCCGAGGGTGAAACGCTGACATTGATTGTTGAACTAGTACATTCTCGCTTTTCTATATTTTAAAATAGTCATGCATTATTTATAATTTTGAAATTATTTGAAATATTATTACATAGTTTTACCAATTTAAGTGGCTGCCCACTCATTTAGTAAAATATCAGTAGATTGCTATGATGGGATGAGTATGATTGATAGTTTTTATGTGTTGAAAGTATTATTTTACTTTGGGGAACTTTGATCGAAATCTCTCATTTTTATCTCGTGTATGTCTATGAAAATAGCTGTATTATTGACTTGAGATGTTGCTCTTACTAGTGGAAAGGAAACGGAATTTCCCATTGAACCTGAGTTAACTCTAGAGCTAATGATGGCTGCTAATTACCTCCATACATAAGCATTTTACTTCACCAACGGTGATAGTTCTTCGTCCTCATTGTAAGCCTTTATTATTCTCCTGGAGTCTAACAAATAATAGTAGTATTTTTGTCATGTTGAATTTTGCTGTCTTTGTTCTTGCAGATGGAATTATTACTTGGTTAGGCATTCAAAGAGCGTATTATAATTAGCCATTTGGAACTGTGTCTTTTCTGGAACTAAGTACATATGTAATTTGTATAATCTACTGATTGTTAGACTCAGTTTGCATGACTCTGATGTACGAGTGGCTCTAAGATGCCTTCTATTGATGTTGCTGTATAAATGAACTTGTTAAAAAGTTACTAACATCAAAATGCTGTTTTAAAGTTCATTATAACTACACCAATGTAGACATTGTTATTCGAACAAGGCAAATAAATTCGCTCAGTTCCGAGGTATGGTTGAAAATGAAATGGATATATAGAAATATGAGTGAGTTGAAAAAACAGAGTTTGTGGGTAGAAAATGAAAATTCTATTTCGTTTATTTAGATGGTAAAAATAAAAATAATTTCACTATTTTCTAATTTCCTTTTTCCCTGTACAAATTTCAAGTAAGGAAATTACATTTTCTGAATCCAGCATGAACTTTTCCTTCATTCTGTGTTTTCATTTCCATGTCTACTTTGCTCTGTTAGCTAATATTTCTCCAATGCCTCCTGCTGTGTCCCATAAGTTAGCAGTAATCACCAGCCGCTTGGGTTTCTTTAGTAAGACAGCAAGAAGGTCAGCTTTATGTGATAGCGATAGTCTCTTTGACTAAATACAAAACCTCAATTGCAATTGATATGTCTTTTTTCAAGCAGTAACTTGGTTCTTTTATCTTAAAATCAAATGGAGAATTAATTTTGAAATAAATGAGATTTTATTATTGATATTTTGTAATTAGTTAATCACTTATTAAATAATCAGAAATATATTTACTACTTTTTAAAATATTATTCTTAAATAGAGTAGCTTTTTTACCATCTCTTAAAATCTAATCAAAATCTAAAACAAATGAACCAGGAATCCAGTCAATTCTCTAAGCGTCTTGGGTTGGGACCTACAATAAAGAGTCGTTGGACCCAAGCTCTTTTATGGCATTACTATATTTTGTTCGATTTTTCAAATTCTCCAAAATACATATTAATAATAATAAGTACTAATGATAGTATAAAGTACATTTCGATCACATTCATCAATCAGAATCTAGAAAAGAAATATCAAGACTTGGTCCATATAATTTGAAGTTTTTAAAACAGAAATGGGGGTAAATACACAGTATGTTACTGTGGAGTCCTCCTGGTGAGAGATGTTATTTAGAATAGATTGCATAAAACTTTAGATGCAATGATAGCGTTGTGTTTCACAAGTTGTGGCAATGTGCTTAGATAGGGTACCGTGCAAGGATCAGCATTACGAAAGGTAGTAGACTTTCGTTGTCGCAGTTACTTGTGACCTAAGTAAACGCTTGTCGCCTAGGCTTAACTATGAAACTGCCTTAAGAATTAAGATATCATGTAAGCATGTGCGCGAGGACGGTGGTAGCTTAGTAGTTAATGATTATTTTCTTTGACTTCACAAAAACACTCATCAGTAGCAACAAGCTTCTCCTTTTGTTTTTTTCTCCAACATTTTGATACTAATTTAGTAACCTCATGGTTGGTATTCACAGAAATGGTCCTCATGCATTGCACCAGATATGCAAAGAAAAAGTCTCTCATAAGCAGCCACCATCTTTGTGGCGGTGAACAGTTGCAAACCTCTTTGCATGGCAACCTTACCTTTCTTGTTCAGAACATCTCTTCCACTGATCCATAACTCATATATAGCCCTCTTCAGATCACTCACCGTTGGTGAAAATGTGTAACCCATTTCGTTGCCTACAATCACAGAACCTGCAATGCTTGCAAGCCTAGTAGCCATCACTGGCTTCCCACTCAGCATAGCTTCTAGCAAAGTGTGATCCAAACCTTGTGCTCTTAAAGTGGGGTTTACAAAAACGTCAATAGCATTATAGAAACATGCCAATTCAACTTGTTCCAAGGGTCCCAAAACCAATATATTTGCCCCAAGATCTCTGTATCTTCCACCCCAAGGACCATCTCCTGCAACCACAACCATGCTACTCTCTTGGAAAGTGCTGTTTTCTGCAATTATCTGCTTCAAAGCTTCAAACATCAAAGGGTGCCCCTTGTCCTTGACTAACCTCCCAGCCAGTCCTATCACTAATGACTTTGAATCAAGAATTCCGTGCCTCTTCTTGAATTCATTCCCCTTTGAAACATCTGATCTGAAAACCTGTTGGTCCACGCCATTCAGAATAATATGGACCCTTTCTTCTGGAATCATGTAGACCCTCTTTAGGATATCACCTGCATGATCACTAGTGGCAACGTGATGAGCATAATTCGGGAAGAACTTAACCTCTTCGACAACCTTTGCAGCTCTTTCAGACAAAGCCTTTGTCTGAGGCTCCTGGGGTGTTCTGAGCAGTTCTTGAATGATGTCAGAATGAAACGTCTCGTATGCAATCCCATGCCAAGTGACCGCCAAATTACTAACATATCGAGATCTTGTGTACCTAAGTCCCACACTCTCCGTGTGGACAACGTCAAACGGTTTACCAGATGAGTTTTGTGCTTGAAACTGCTCCCAAACTGAAGCTTGGTCGAGGTAACCACCTGGTGTAGGTTTGGAGAAGTGAAAGTGTAAGTTGTTGTTGGAATAGTTGGTTGGAGAAGAGTCTGTGGAAGTGGTGAATACGTGAAGATCATGGCCTCTTTTAGCAAGGGCAAGGTGGAGCGTGAGAGCGTGGCGTTCAAGCCCACCTGCACGAGACTGGTGTGGCCATTTCCTGACAAAAAGTGCGATCTTAAGAAACTTTGAAGGTGGCTCTGAAGAGAACACAAGGTGGTTCCATGCTAAGGGATATGAAAGGAGGTTGATTGGTTTGTTTTGCTTTTGTGCAATTACTTGGTATGGTGAATGACACTGGCTGCAACAGTGGCTCCAAGAGAGAGATAAGATTATGGAGATTATGGAAAGGATTATGACAACGTAACAGAAATACTGAAAACTGAATATAGAACTTCGATCCTTTGCCATGGACATTTGATTTCAGGAAAGGAACGTTAAGTATCAGATGAGAAAGAGACAAGATTAGCATGATTAGTTTTAAGCACGAGCACAGGGGACAAGAAAGTAGAAACCAAGAAACCTGTCACATGGTGCCTAAGGTTGTAGACTTCTGATACTTTAGCAAGTGATGAACATGATTAAGCTTGCTTCGATAGCACTGTTGCTTGATGAAAAAGTACCTCCTGTTAAGGTGTTTTTAACCTATAATATTAGTAAGTTTTAATTTTTATTTCTATAAAAAAATGGCTTAAGTAGAAGTATATTATAAACTATAACTGTGAAAATAGGTGGGATTCGGCCCACTACGGTTCGTTCCTCGGGGTTAGGTCGACATTTTTTACAAATTTCAATACAGATTGATTTTTGATCCGATCTACCTAGAACATGGTTCACCTAGGTTGAATTAAGCGAGGTTGACTTACCAACCCACAAATAAATGGTCACACAAATATTTTGTGTTAAAATTGGACTTTGCATTTGGGTTCGGTTAGCCATCACATAAATAATTTGTATTTTTGTGATTTTGGTTTGTATTTGGATTGTATTAAAGTTTATTTAGATTTTAATAAAATTATAGTTTAGTTTTGACTGAAAATAAAAAATAAAAAATTTGTATTTTTTTTAATTAAGTCTGTTTAATCCACCAACCCATAGTGAGTCAGGTCGAGTTCAAATTTTTTTGGCTTGCTATTAAATGAGTCATGAGTCAAGTTGTGTTGACTCATTAAGTAATTAATCTGTGATAGATTGAACTGGACCGAGCCAGATTACCCGTTTTGACAACTTTATTATAAATACTTATGAATGAGTAATGTGAATCAATAGCTTTGACACATTTTTTTTTATCTAAAGTTAGCGCAATTCATGTATATGCCATGAGAAATGGAACATGGGAAGATATACATATACAATACAATACAAGGTGACGAAATTTTATTCATATATCAAATAAACTAAGGTTCCGCGTGTCAATCTCAAGTTACACAACTTTCATACATTCATATGCATAAACGTGAAACTCTATAAATTTTCTTTCTCTAATTTTTATTTAGTAACAAAATTCATATTCATATTTAGATTCATAAGACAATATATGACGAGTTAAGGAAAATAGAACATTCTATTTATTTATTTATTTTGTGATCAAAGTGTTTACTATTGCACACACCCGACCATTCTTTGTACTAACTTAAACGTCATTCTTATTAACACTTAAATTACTTAAAAATAGCGAGTGGCTATTTTTGTTATCGTTTTTTGACTTAATAAACTTTTTAAATAGGCTTTATTTAAAGTTATCTTGAATTTATGATAGACAACATAAAACCTAACGAAAATATTATATTTTGGTGTGCGTATGTGATTCATGAGTAGAGTCTATAATTGGAGTAATGAAGAAGCGTGAGAAACATTTCCAAGTGCATAAATAGACCTGAGTCTGGTCAGCTCAAGTTATCAATAACTGGAGTAGTAGGTGTGACTCATGCTCTCTTCCCTATTCTAATCTTCATCCTCCAAACTAACCCTTTTTTCACTCTAAATTTACCTACTCTGATCATACCATTTCTGCTACCCTCCCATATATTAATTCTTACATCATCTCTGATTTTCCCACACCACAAACTATGCAACTGTGTGAATATCATGTCATTCTCATATCTAATCCTAAGATTTTTAGTGTTTGTTGTTTAGACTGTGACTAAAACAAAATATCACTAAATAACTTCAAAACAAAGTTTTTGTTTAACAACATTCTATACAACTTATCTGTATGGAGGAAGTGTTTTTGCAATACCCTTTATTTATCCCTCCCTCATCATTGATTCAAAGTCCGTTTTTAATTGGGTTCAACATCAATCATTGATTGGCCTTTTGACTTTGAAGGAGCAGGGAACACCAAATTTAGTAGCTAACTAATAGAAATACACAGACATTATTTGAGCTCATTAATAGCTTGCATGTGTGAGTGACTTCATCACTACAGAACAGTAACAGAAGGAACACACAAAACCAAACTTTTGAGTGATCTTGGAAAGAAAATTCGTGTGCAGGCATGAATATTAAGATTTTTGTGTAGTAATGACTTTAATAATATAATATTTATATGATTTAATAATTTGTAACATTATTTTGAAACATTAGCTAATGAAACAGAGTGGTGGTGGAGACAGAGGTTAGAGCAGTTAGAATGTTTTGGGAGGAACTAATACTGAGTCCAACAAATGGCAGTTGAGTTGTAGAGATAGGTAAATGACAGTGTATGGTCCAACTACTTAACCGAACTCTGCGCATAAAAACCCTCCCATCACAAGCACTGGGCCCACCCTCTCTTCCTCTCCCATTCATCATCCAACTTTCTCATTTTCTTCTCTTTTCATTTAAATCCCTTTCTCTTCTTCTCTTTCTCTCATTCTTCTTCTTCATCTTCCAACCCACCATGCCTCTTCACTCTCTCCCCGACGACAACCACCACGATTTCGTCGCCGAGTTAACTCACCGCATGGCTCGCTTCTTGCTTTCCGACGACGACACTCTCCATTCGGTACTATTCTATTTAACCACACTTCCGTTTCATTAATACTAATAACAACAATAATAAAAAAAAACAACTTTTTCTTCTTCTTCTTCTTCTTGGGTCAAGTCACCAGACTCCATAAGTGGAAGTGCAGAAGGTTGCTCTCAGGAACCATCACCCTCTGCAGCACCTGAAGAGCGTTCGCGGAAGAACAACTACGGGAAGCTTCAAAGCTTCAATATTGGACTCTATTCTCACCAATCTCTCGTTCAGGAACAGATTCGAGCCATTGAAGTAAGTAAGACCAGACTTTGTGCTACTGATTAATACTATTAGCTTTATAATTCAAACTGTTTAACTAATTAATTGAGTTTTTTGATGTTGTTTTTTGTGTTTAACAGCTGTCAGGGGTGAAGCAAGACCAGGTGGCCGTGTCCGCGTCCGCGTCCGCGAAACAGAAACCCGCTCCGCGTCGGAAAAACCTAGGACAGACATACGAGCCCAAGAAAGGAAACGTACGGAGGGCCGCCCGGCCGCCGCGGCCCGGCCCACAACACCAAGGCGGTGCTGGCATGCGGGCCTTGTTTCTTGACGGGCCCGGTTCTAGGGGTGGGACCGGCGTTTTCTTGCCGCGTGCGGGAGCCCCTACCCCGTCGGAATCTACTAACAAACAAGGTGAAAACCTGCATAGTTTTCGTTCAGTTGATTCAATAATTTGCTTATTCCGCACTGTTTTTTCTTGCTGTCATGTTTCTTTCCTTGCTGTTTAAGCTGTTAGGTAGTGAAATTCTGAAATGGAAAGAACCATGCCACTTGTTGCAAGTTGCAATGTTTTTTTTTTTTCTTTTTTGTTGTGTCACGTCTTACCTTGTATCATTTCGCTGCTACAATATGTTTTTTTTTTCTTTCCTTTTCCTCTTCCTCTGTTCCAAAGTTCTATGAATCCGCTGTCTGGTCTCGCCTCCCAACAATAATATTAAATAAAAAATTGCCTTTAGTTTAGTCTCCAACCTCCCACTTTGCTTGCGAACCTTAGCTGATGCTGACCATTATTCTTTTTTATGGTGTTTGAATTTTAACACGAATCTTCTGTGATCATCCATCATCACATGCTGCACCTGCTCCTCCACCCTTCTGGATCCGTGATTTTTTCCTCTTGTCAAAACCAAGAAAATATAACACACCTTTTTCAAATTAATCAAAAAAATGCCCTCACATTTCTTTCCACTGATTTGATGCCACTAATACACAAAATAATTATCTTTGTTATGCAGCCACCGAAAAAAGCCAACAGTGTTTAAATTTATGTTGTTTTTTTTTTTTTTACTTTAAAAAAAAACATTTAAGAGAGTTGGTGACCAAATTCGGGGATTCTGATTTCTTCACGTTGACAAATCCGTGACAAACTTTATTGTGATGAACCAAGATGAACTTGTTGCACGTCGTACATTGAAAATGATTTAAATTACGTGCAATGTGTCAGGTAGAGGTTGCTCCACGGTTCTTATACCTGCCAGAGTTGTTCAGGCTCTGCAACTCCACTTCGACCAAATGGCTGCCACGTCTGGGCCCAAAGCTGGTGCCTTTCATCCTCTTCATGGTACTCAACTTTCAACAACCTTCAATTTTCTTTTTCTTTTATTTTATTTTTATGGAGTGAAATAAAGAATATATAAAATTGTTATCCAGCATGATTATGTCACGAAATAATAATGGTGGCGAACTGATTAATAAATTCCCATTCATGGGAAGTGACAGAATGAGTGGTACAATTTTGAATTTTGGAGCAAGAGCAGTCTCCAAAAGTCCATACTCACCACCAGCAAGTTGCAATTTGTCCCGGTTATTAACTATGATGTTTTTTTTTGTTATAAACTATGAATATAAATCATAATACTCATATCATGTCGTGATGTACTTATATTTGGGTGAATCTCATTTTGTATTGTATGATTAAAATTTGCAGATGTTGTAGTAAGTGACAGGGATGGCATGTATTCACTTCAGAATCATGAGCAGTCTCAGAAAGCAGCAACAAGTATCCAAAATGAAACGATTCTGCCACAAGAATGGGCGTATTGAGGAATGCAGAAGCAGATGGAATTAATTTCCTGCTACTCCTGTTTCTACACATACATACAGAATAATTTTAGTAATAAATAATAATAATAATAATAATAATAATAATTCCCATCAGATCGGATGAATATACAGAGGGAAGAATCTTGCAGGTAGCAGAGTACGAGGAACATGGATGAATATAGTGATTTAATAATGTCTTGTTTTGTATTTTGCTTCCCCTGGGTATAAGTTTGCATAGTGGTGACAGAATATGAAAAACTATAAATAAATAAAATCTAGCTCGGTCTCTTTGTATGCAAAAACTATAAAGAAGAACAGAGGATGTCTTTTAAAATCCTTTGTAACACTTCACTTTGTTTCTCCCTTATTCCTTTCTCCTTCTGCGTAATGTTAGATTCTCTAAACTGATACAAAATTTAATCAGGTTTGTTTGCTGTTTAAAAATATGAATTTATTTTTTTATTTTAACGATTTTTAAATGAAGGTGATGATGGTAGTAGCCCCAGTCAGCACCCACTTTCTTAGTGAGGAACCAATCTGAATTGTAGATTCCAGAATTTGCAAAACACGTCAACCCAAAACGACAAAACTTATTTTCACTTCTTCTTTATATCTATCTTTTTGACTAATCAACGCGGGAAGAGGATAACGACGAAAACAAATATTCCAGTTAAAGACTAATCCATGAAATATCTCTGATGGTAAGAAAATCAGAGATGATAGTTTAATAAATAATAAAGTTACCCTGAGTTTTTCTTATCTTCCTCGAACACCCAAAGGTCAAGGGAGTCTAATAAATGGTAATATAATGTATAATGGAGTGTGGTGTGTGTCTGCAATCTCAGGATTAGTGACCTAGCAAACTGAAACAGTAACCGTTGGATGCGCAAATGGGTTTGTGAGGTGAGTGATTCCTTATCATTCATTTTGTCAAACATCTTCTGTGCCTCAAAATATTTGTAACTTCTAATGTCACTGTTACCCTCTCTTTTCAATCAACTATATAATTTACAGATTTTGAATAAAGTCATGTCCTACTTATAATTTCTTCTTTGATCGTTTCAATAATTAATTATCATATTTCTCTATTATGAGAAAATATTCTAAAGAAAAACAATTTAAGATTTGAAATCCTTATCCAGACCTAGGAACCAATATTTATTACTACAGATTACAGAGAAAAGAAAATATCAAGAAAACTTATAAACCTTAATACTTTTACTCATATTTAAGAAACAATAATAACATCATATTAAGAGTAACTTTTTCAAACAATAATGACACTTAAATTTTTATGCGAAATAAAAGTACATCTTACATTGTCTTAAATTAGAAAGCGATTGAGATAAATTATTGAAGGTTAATGAGAAAGAAGCGAGAAAATAATAGTAAAAACAGTGTAATTTAATGAAAATATAAATAATTATGAAAGAAGAAGAAAGTCAACGGTAAAAAAAAGTCTTCTCCAGTGCCAGTGATATTTAAAAATATTTTGGAATGTTAAAATTTTATTTATAAATACATAAAACTTTTTAGGAAATTAAATATATTATAATTAAAATAATATTTAGATTTTTATTTATATATTAATTTTTAAATATGTAAAAAAAAAATTGACAAGAATGTTTCCTTCAACTATTATAAATTTAGGAGAGCGCAAGAAGAAAAAAAAATTAAAGGAGGAGAGTGAAAGTTGAAGTTGTTCAGATGAAGATAAAGAAAATAAAATAAAAAGAAATAAGAAAAGAAATATGAAATATTATTAATGATTTTATTGATACCAGTGTAAATATATGTGTACCCACAACTGTGTTTCCTTTTTTTATTATAACTAATTAATTTAATTTTAAAATAGTTAAATTTAAATAAAAAATTATTTAAAAAGGTAAAAATGCTAAGATAATTATTTTATTTAAAAGCCGTTAAATTTAAATCAACAATAACTTAAATGGTAAATTTGATAAACAAATTATTTTAATTTAAAAAATTGTTGCTTAAACAATAAAAATTTAAAAAATAGTTAAATTTAAGTTTACACTAACAAATAAAAAATAATAAATATTGTAATTTTAAAAACCAGTTAATTAAAGGTAAAATTTGTTAAAAAGTACTCTACAGCAAAAGAAATAACTCTTTATATAATTATATTAATAATAATTTTTAAAAAATTATAGAATGGTATATTTAATAAATCGATCAAATTCCCCTTATTGATATAAATTAATTTAATGAAATATTACATTATAATTGTTTTTTTTTTATTATTTATATTATTATTTTATAACTTGCTTATTTTATTGTATGAAATGAGGAACATTTACGCAATATGGTATGCTCCATTAAGAGAATAAATCAGTTATTTATTCTTTTCTTTAAAATAGATAATTCTTAAAATTAAAAATATGCAAATAATCTCTCATATATATTATAAATCGTACAAGATAATACTTCAAGTATTAAAAAAGTATAATAAATCCTTCTATTAATTATTACTTTATTTTATTTAATTTAACAAGTTTTTTCTTGTGGGATACTTTTTGTCAATTATAACTCAAATATAGATCAAAGAATATATTTAATATGTAGGATTGGTTTTTTATTGTTATAATTAACGTTTGATGTGTGTTTTTTGGTAAAGAAATATCCTTTCTTTTAATCTCACCCCAACTTATCGTAAATAACATTATTAGGAATAATTAATATTAAGATATATGGTTGATTTCGAATTTCGTATTTTTTATACTCAAAATATGTTTTAGAAGATTATCATAAAAAATAAATTTAAATTGACTTTGATTTCAACTCTTAACAATACAGTACCATTAATACAGTATTAGAATAAACTTTCCATTAAAATCTAAAATGAAATGAGAATTTATTTTCAACTTTTAAATTTTTTTGGGAAAACCAGAGTTTATCTCTGGAACTTGTTTTTCATCCTCCACAAACATATCAAAATTATTATTTTATTGTTTAAAAAAAATAAAAGAATTTTAAATAAACTAGTAATACACAATTGTGTTTATGAAAGACTTTATAGTACTTTTTCTTTTGTTAACTCACTATTCAAAATTTTCATATTATATAATATTTTTTTAAAATTTATTGAAAAAATCATAAAAAAATACTTTTTTTGTCATTTTTTTAAAATTTTAATTGGTAGGTAATTTTTTCGTGGATAATTCTTTTCTCCAAATTATAAAATTTGTAAGTATTTTGTACAAAATTTGTTGCGAAAAGTGTTTTATACAAAATATTTTATAAAAAAAAAAATAATTTAAAACAAAATTAACATGAAATATAAATTTTTTTTTTTAACAGTAACTTGAATAAGTACAAGACAATTCTTTAAGGAAAAATGAAAATTTACGGCTTTGAACCCTTATCATACATTTAGACAACAATAATGATATATAGAAAATGTAGGGCAATTTACTGAAAAAAGAAATTAGGACTTTAAACTCTTATTCGTATTTAAATAACAATTCTGCTAGTTTGTTGTAGGAAAGGAAAGCAATTTTTTTTTTGTCTGAATGAAGACATGATGTGAAATAACAGACAATAGTAGTTAAACAATTGTAATTCACTAAAAATATTAACAAATTGCGAGAGAAGAAAAATAAAAGTCAATTATGTATCTTTTTTAATAAATACTTTTTAAATTAAAAACGTACGAATAGTCTCTCGAATATTATAAAATAAATAATGTTATATAATGCTTCAAGTATTAAAAAAAATAAAAAAAAACTCATAAATGTTCGTAAAATAAATTAACTTGAAAATACTACCCGACAGTTGCTATATTTTTACTACTCATGAAAGAATTACACAATAGAAATAATAATATGTAGGATATTAAATTAACGATTTTTCCTGAAAAGATATGAAGAAGTACACAATAGAAATTATATATATATATATATATATATATATATATATATATATATATATATATATATATATATATATATATATATATATATAAGTACCGTGCGTACGCACGGCATAAGACTAGTTATAATTTGAAATCTCAAATTGTTGCTATAAATAAGGAGTTTTACCAATTCTCAACTCTTAGCATCTCCATAGCAGAAAAGATGAGTGAAGAACAACGTAACCTGAGGGAGCCTTCCAAGTCACCATCGACGGTAAGTTCTTCACTTCTCTTCAATTTCAGTTAGGTCAAATTCATCATGTCCACCATCAACAAAATTCAATCCTCTTATCTCCAATCTTCGCGTTCTTGATTATTAAAAGAAGTCAAAATATCTTGCATGCAAGGTTTTTCCAATTTTTCATTTCTTGATTGATGGTATGGAAAAGATAGCAGTAGTTTATTTCTTGAACTTCTCCACACGCCAATCTTTATTGATATTTACATTGTTTTTCCACAGACTGAAACTGATGAACTCGAGTATACTGATCCTGGTATGTATCGTGATTAAGGTTAAAGGTCTTTGAAATTGCTTACTGAACCTTCTTTTTGGGATTAACTTATTATGTTCTTGAAGTGTTTGATAAAATTCTTTTAATTCTTGCCTTCTTTCCGTTTAGTTTCGAAAGTTTCATTTCCCATTGTGAAACGTTTTCCTTCACTTATGACAGAAAAATTATGCAGAGGAAGTGTTTGTTTGCATGCACGTTTTGTTGTTTTACAAGTGATTATGAAAATGCAGATGTGAAATCTGTTGGTGACCTTTCTGCCACCTCACCCGTTGCAAAGAATGAAGAGAAGGAAAGTGAAGATGGAAACACTGATCAGTATTCTGGTGGTGGAATTCGTGGTGAGGGACCCAGTGGTGTGAATTCTGCCCACAATGACACCGATGTTGAGATTGACGCGGTTAATGATAGCGATAAAGAGAAGAGTGAACCTTCTGTTGATCAAGTTTCTTCGTCTTCGTCAAACAGTGCCGCTAATGAACCTGAGGATGGACAAGTAGTTAACTCACCAACAAAAAGACGAAAGACTCAGTAACTATGTAAAAAATACTTAGACACATTATTTCTCTTTCTCATTGATCATGGAATTGCAATTGCAGTTTCATTGTGTCTATTGATTTTTTTTTCCTTTTCAATACAATGCACATTGTACATGCATCAATGATGATGCGTCGTGTTTTGGCCGACGCTGTATGTTGTGAAAGTATCCAAACATGTTTAAAATATGTTTTGCATGATTAGCTAATATTAGATTATTAGAATAAAAGGGGGAAAAAGAAGCACAGAGGAGTGAGAACAGTAAAATGTGGGAATGGAAATTGAAATCCAATAGAAAATGGGTAGAGTAAGAAAGCCCAAAGAGAATTGAGAAGGTTGGGCCCAGAGTGAATATCAGGAAAGGGGTTGTTACACAATGCCTTACTAGCTTTTTTTCCTTGAATTTGTTAATACACTTTTTCTTAACATGACGAGATCAGAGGAATGTCTTCTTAATCCTAATTGAATTACATCTATTCTATTAAAAAAATAATTTTTAACGTATATTTTTGTATACAATTTATTTTGTTTATTTTTTTTCATTCATCGAAATAAGTATAGAAAAGTTTCTTCACTTCCTATTTCTAACATCTAAATAACACAATTTTTTTTTTCGATTTCTGCTAATCTATTTCATTTCTTTATTTATTTCACTCCTCTTCCAAACAAACAGAAATAAGCATGCATAAATGATATCTGTAAATGTATATATGATCGTACCATCAGAAAATTAAAAGTAATCCTAAAAAATACAATATGCCAACCATTTTAGTTCTACGGTCATTTGATAAGAAAAAACATTTGCAAAATTGCTTAAGTGATTCCGTATGTCATCATAGAAATAGAGATAATCTTATTGAGTAGTGAATTAAAATGGTACCAACAAGAACACATTTTAGAATAGGAAAATTATTGGTTAAGAAAGTTATTTTGACAAAGTTTTGACAATATCTACGTGGTAACGACTCATTAAAAAAACAAAAGTATAGTACAACTTGAAAAAAAGAGTTTATCAAAATTTGTAAATAACAACTTTGTCAAATTATCATTTTGATAAAACAAAACATATACAATAATAATAGCGTAATATAATTATATATAACAAAATAGTAATAAAATAAATTACAACTTAATATTTAATTAAAATAAATTTGTGACATTAAAATAGTTTAGTCATTTTATAATTTTTTTTTCTTTTTCTCTCACTTTCTATTATCTTTTCTTTCATCCAAATAATCAAAAACTTTTTCAATTTTTTTTCTTTTTGACTTTCTTATTTCCACTCTTTATCCGAACACAAAAGTTTGTAACATCTATACTTTTTGTATTTTGTCCTTTAAGGTTTTATTGGCCACTGAAACATGGCAAGTCACTCAATATTTGTCAGATCACATTTAAAGGTTATTTAAGTCTTTTTGCAACAATAACAATAAGAACTCAAAGCACCAGAAAAAAAAAATGAATGTCATAATGAACAAGAGTGATTGAAATAAAAAAAAAATGTAAATTAAAAACTGGTAATCTAAGAAACAAAGATATGGAAAAAGCATCATGAAAAAGTATTGTCAACATGAATATAGTAAATATATCTTGATGTAGTTTTGTTTTTTCTTCACCCCTACAATTACAGAAGAATGACAATGGTAAAGACTACAAAATAAGTAAACACTTCTTACCTAACTTCAACACTAACTCCATGCATTTGCAGTTAAATGAAATATGTTATAATTGAAAAATAATGCATAATCTCTAAGTGAACCCCAAGATGATGCCAAGTAAGACCATTATTACTTTCCTAAAAGCTAATGACAGTGAAGTGCATCAGTTACCTTCCCTTCACAACTATTTTTATGAACAATAAATAACATCAAGAAACCCTTAATTACAATAATTTTTTTATATGTACATTATAACATCTTCAACAATATTATAACTAATAAGATTTAACTGTCTTAATGGCCTAAATATATGAACACATATTTGTTTAAATATTTTTGTCACTTAGCTATCAATAATGGGAAATTTGAAAAAAAATAATCCACTAATAGTCGCTGCATAATAATCATGCGCTATGTGTTCAATAGAAATTCCACCATAAATCATTTCCACGATACGCCGATAATAATTGAAATGAAGACATTGCAATTTTCATTGCGTTCGTGTCAATTGATTTTTTTTCAATACGCACATGTCTCAATGATGCTTCCCATTTGTTTTTCTAAACAATGTTTATTGTTTTGCTTTAGGAATAATTGGTTCATAATTTCACAGAGTATTAGGAATTTTTTAGATTGAAATATTTCATCTCAATGTTATAATATCAAAATAAAGTATATTAAATAAATTAATTATTATATTCATGAAATAAATTAAACTTAAACCTATCTTTTAATATGAAATTTGAATTTATTTTAAGTAAATTTATTAGATTTATAGTATCACTTGTTATTATATAATCATGAACTACCATAAATATATAGGCTCTCACCTATAATAAAAAAAATGGTTAAATATATTTTTGGTCCCTTAACTTTCAATGAATTTTAGAATTAGTCTATTTCGAAACTTTGGACCAATTTAGTCATTCATCTTTCAAAATATGTGGATTTAGTCCTTTTAATCAAATTTTGTTAAGTTTATTTGATATTTCAAGCGCGTTTTATAATAGTATTTGACTTAATATTAAAGAAAAAATGTGTCCACAGTATAAACAACTCAAATACAATCATGAAATACGTACAAAACATTAAGTAAACCTAACAAAATCTGATTAAATAGACTAAATTCACGTATAAAAGACTAAATTGGTCTAAAATTTCAAAATAGACTAATTCCAAAATTCACTAAAAATTAAGCAATCAAAAACATATTTAATCCATAAAAAAAACATCTTATAACTTATCTTTGTAAGAATAGATTAAATTTAAATTCCCTACCTAATAATTACATTCATATTTATATAAAAATAAACTAAAATAAAACATCGTATGTCTCGTCTTTTGTTCTAAGATTATGACTTTTCCTATGTCCTGGACTAACAACTAAGTACCCTATTTTTTTCTGTTTCGAATTTGACCAGAGTTAAGAATTCATACATTTATGATCTGATTCCTGACCTAGGAATAGTTTTATCTTTATGATGTTGTCATTCATGTGCAATGCAATATTTAAAACTAAGTTTTGGTTTTCATTTTAAAAAAAACTTAATTATGGCCTACTAATCATGATCATGATCTGATTATTTGTTGGAAAAGTAATTGGTTTATTTGTGCAAGGGATCGCAGACAGCATCATTAGGTCTGATTTTTAATTGTGGTGTTTTGATTTAAGGTGATTAATAATGAAGTCTTTATTATATTTCTTGCCACTTCACAACCACGAGTGGAATTGGTCAAACTTTTATTTTAAAACAAAAAATTATAGATAAGGTTTAATTTGAAAACACGTTTATAAAATTAATATATTAAGCGCATAGTATAATGAAGCATGACAAAGGAAATTAAACTTATAACCATTTTTTTTGTGTGTGAATGACACTTTGTCTTAAAAATTATAATATTACGGTAGTAAATATTCGCTTAAATCTACATTTTAATTTGAGAGTTTTGAGAGTTTGATGTGGACTTAATTAAAATATGAATTTATAAAATTTTAATAGTTAATTATATTACAATATAAAATATTATGGATGTTTAAAATTTTTAGAGATCGTAAAAATATGAGAATATAAGATATATTTTTTTATTTTATTTGATTCATCTACTATATATATATAAATGTGAAATGAATTAATAAAATGAGTGTATTTATTTATTAATTTAAATATTCGTTATTAAATCTTCAGTTTTAGAGAACTCCAACCAATATCTTTATTAATGTTTCTTTAAACAACTGCATTTAATATTTAAACTTTTAAAAATAAAGATTAATATAGTTTATATATATATACATATATATATATATATATATATATATATATATATATATATATATATATATATATATATATAT
>Ga0209589_1004029_pt1 | contig 25542 bp, 7 predicted proteins | sample CowpeawhiteBW_FD_187525 | JGI IMG/M metagenome (GOLD analysis project Ga0209589, IMG submission 187525) | Root nodule microbial communities of legume samples collected from California USA - Cow pea white BW (SPAdes) (version 2) | ecosystem: Host-associated > Plants > Roots > Nodule | place: USA...
TAGTGGGTGTCCATGGTGGTGCCCCATCTGTATAACTAGGTAAGGATTCAAGGTAAGGTTGCATCCTGACACTCTGAGGAGCCAGTTAGTCTCACCTAGAGCGGACTGACTCCTGTGGTGAGAGTAGTAGGAGGCCTGAAATCCAGTAAGGGCTAACCTTGTGGTGAGGGAGATTTGATTTATCGTAACACTTGAAACACATAGCTCAGGATCGAGCAGCTCAGGGTCGAGCAGAGGTATCCACCACAAGTGCAAGCATCCGCTGAATCCGACCAAGTTATACGTATCTGGATGAGTCGAGTCGAGTCGTAGTGTATTGAATGAAGATTCATAACATGTTTGGTTGTTATATGGATATGAGATGATGAAAATATATTTGACTGTATGATGAATATGTTATTGGCTCTAGCTTACCCATTTTGTTGCATGGTTGTGTTGTATGTGGTTGGTCTTCCTTGCGATGATCATCAACTTGGTTGATGGGAGCAGATGGGCAAGGTTCTCGTGATCAACAAGGGAATGGCGATTCCGCTGCTTAGTCATCTGGGCTAGAGTTATTTTATTCATGTTATCTCTAGGGCTACGGCCCCTGTATCGTCTTATGTTTTCCTACTCTACACTCTTTGTTAGTTGCATTCAGCTTTCCTTTGGCATCGTGGTGTGCCCGGCTTTTGTAGGGGTTTGTGTTAAGGACTCAAGGACTACGTTACTATACTTTTATCGCGTGACGTTTCCTTTAATTTCGTCTAATAATTAAATGGGACGTTACACATTACACAAGGAATGTTATTCAAATGTCAAGTTGATCACGTGTGACACTAAAATTTTAGAAATGTTAGGTCGATTGCACGAATGCTACCAAATGGTAAAAAAGAAAACTATAAAAAAATTCATTTGTGTCATCTTTTGGGAAAAGAGACACTAAACTTACAATTTACATTAAATATTAGATAAACAATTAATTTGTACAATAAATATTAATATATTTTTTTTAGTATAATAAGAAAAAAAATTACAACTTTAATACAAAAATTTTAATTTCGTTAGTTTAATTTTGAACTCTATTATTATTAATGGTGTTAACATTACCTTTAGTGATTATCACATGTGGTTATTAAATAGAAAATTAAAGTTAATATGCAATTGACCGTAAAGCAACCTTTCCTTTTTTTTTTTCTTTAAAATTTAAAATTCGGTACACGTCCCTAAAAGATAATTGGAGTTGGAACCATAAAGTTTTGTTTACATAATGGAACTAATAGAGTATTTGACAAAGTTAGGTATAAACCTAGCTTGAAGCACAACCACATATTTCTTAGTGAGCTAGACATGAAGGGATATAAGTTCAAAGGTGAGAGGAGAGTGCAGAAGGTGTTAAGGGGTCCACGAAGGATGTGAGAAAGAATGACCCATATGCCTTGGAAGGTGTTATAGCATGAAATATCTATTGTTGATTAGACCATGTTAATGCCCTTTATCGTCTATGGTTCTAACAAAAGTCTCAATTTTTCCATGTGTATAAGACGATAACCAAGCTATAATCCAAGGAATTGTGTAATTTTGTAGCTAGACTTGTATCCAATTATTATCCTAGAAATTAAACAATGAATGGGGGAAAGAAAAGAAAGTAAACACTACTCTAAAATAGTGTTATAGTATCAATAGAAGAAACTAAAAAACGCTGGAACATAATTGCACTAATGCAGTAATTTCATTTCAGGTTTTAAGAAGAAAGGCTTAAATCACTATGCAAATGGTGATGGGATGTTGTGATTTGATGAATGAATATGCAGAACTGTAAGGAAACATGAATGGAATATGTTACAGGCCTTAACTCTTCCTAAAATAGCATCGAAATACAAAACTCAAAAGTGTTTGATAAAATGTTCCGGTGAAAATCTAGTTTTCACACTGGTATTTGATAAAATGCGTGAATAAATTAAACTATTATTTGTAATGTAGATTATATGTGTGAAAGCAAATCAGACGACAATTGCACCAAAACTCGTTTTTGACGATCAGTATATGATATACATAATTTTGGATTTGATGTAATACTATTAATAATTGACATTATCATGTTTTTAGTAAGTTTATTTTTTTTTTATCTTTTATTGATATGTTTATTATTATCCTTTTAAATAATTAAGGGTTTATTAAATAATTTTAGGAAAGATAATTAAGATTTTGTTTGATAATTTTAGAAAAGATAAATATTTTATCTTTTATTAGATAATTAAGGTTTTTTCTAATAAATTGAAAAATATAAGTAGTTGATTTATATCATGTAGATAAGTGGAAATCTTAGAGATTCAAGAAGTTATCAACATAATCAATTATCAATAGAGTTGGTTACTTCAATTACATATTCAAATACAAATTTCAAGTTCAATCTAGTTCTGAAAGTCTTTAAATAGAAGGCTTTTCAGAGTTAAAAATTAAACACCCCTTTTAGAGGTTTATAGTTTAGGATTTATGGTTTAGGAGAATAGGGAACCAATCCTAAAGGGTGGAGACTCTTTCTGGAGGCTTGAGGCATTCATCATCTTTTTTTCTAGTGTTCAGAATGTATTGGAGTTGCTAAACTTCCTTATTCACAGGGTTTGGACGTAATGGATCTTCAATTTTTATGATTTCTACTATTCAATGTATTTCTTTTCCATTACTCTTGTGTTGTATTTTCAATCGTAGTTACATGAATTGATTGATTGCATATGTGTGGATAACTGGTTAATGGACACGATGTTGAAACCTAGACTACAATAAAACAACTAATTGATTGAGTATCTAGACATAGAGTTTTGATCATTCCTAACATTCAAATTTAATGCCTAATGCAAACTTTTAATAAGAAAATATCTAAGGCATTAGGGTTTTTATTAATAAGTTTAGACTTGTCACTAAAATATTAGGGCTTATTACATGTGATGTGAATGCTAGAATAGGAATTGGAAGTACATTATTTAGTGTTTTTCATATTGATTTGATGTATGAAATATAGCCTAATGAAGTCTTTACCATATAGTAATTAATAAATTTTATTGCTTTCCCAGTTTTAGATTTATTTCTTACACATCAACCACTTTCATTCTTTTAAAGTTCTTAACCTTAATCGGTGAATAAACATAATTTTTCTAAACAACACAAGTCTCACACCTACCATGATACAAAGAAAACATTTTATCATAGTTCACTTACTTTTACCTTTTATATATTTATATATATATATATATATATATATATATATATATATATATATATATATATATATATATATTACTGAAAATAATCTAAGTGTAAATCTAAGTTTCACATTACGTAAAAATAACAAAGTTACACACTATATAAGAAAAAAAAAGAATCCATAAACTTAATGTTTGGAGGTTTTGTGTTAAAAGTAGTGATAAACTTATATATATGAGATATAAGATTGGTTTAATGATAAAATTGGAAAGGAAGGTGTGAGTTCAACTTCTCACACTTCTAAAAAAACTCATATTTCCTGCCAATTTTGTTTTGAATTTTTTTTGTAGGAAATACTTATAAATTTTGTTATGAAAAAAAATTTGCAGAAAATTTCTGCCATTTTTTTTGCAAAATATTTTGTATAAAAACTTTTCGCAACAAATTTTGTAAGAAATATTTGCGAATTTTATAATTTTGTAAGAAATAATTACCCACGAAAAAATTACCTGATAATTAAAATTCTTAATAAAAACAACAGAAAAAGGATTTTTCTTGCAAATTTTTTTAAGAAATTTGCAAGAAAATTATCATGTAATACGAGAATTTTTAATAGTGCCATTAACGCTCAGGACATATGAGTTGGTTTGATAGGGAAAATTGGAAAAATAAGGGGTTCAATTTTCTCGTTAACAAACTAACAACTAACATTAAAATTGTTCTGAGATGATTTCTTTTTCTTTTTTCTTCTATCTTTATTCTTTGTATCTGTATAAAAATAACTCTGTTGTTCCTATTAATATATTTGTTTTTCTTTAATAAAAAAAAAACTAACATTAACCGGTACATAAAAACCTCATGAGAAATCCCATCATCGCATATGTGATATGTAACCCCAAACTCAAATGTGTTCTATACGTACGATATTCATCATTATTCTATTATCTACTTTTGCATTTTGTTAGGTGGAGTGTATATGTTATAATAAATTGTCTCTTTATTCCCTCTTTTTCACAAAAAAAAAAGGATTTAAAATTCAGAGAATTGAATTATCTTCCTCTGTTCATACGCAAATTTAAATACTTATATAGAAATCTCTTCTTATTTTTCACTGATTTCTTGTATGTCTTGAAACATTCCCAAAACTTTTAATTTTTCAAAAAGTAAATAACTCCATCCTTAAAGTTGTATTTATCAATGAAGCACAGAAGATACCTTTTTCCACGGTGTGATATAGACTTAGTTCACAAATGTTTACAATTATTAACATGTCATTATATTTTTTTTCTAGAATAGGATTCTTACCGACAAAAACATATATAGTTATATTGCTCTTCATTTTTAAAATACCTTTTCTTGTTTCTTCTCCTAATTATAACGATTAATGTATAGAATAGTGCAGTTAAGGAAAAAAAATTGGAAAGAACAATGCCTCGAGTCTTCTCTGTAATAATCATTCTATTATTATTTTCTTTTAGTTTATTTTCTCATTATTTAACCTCGAATTCAAAGAACGTACAGAAATTAAAGGGCAGTTTAAAAAACTCATATGAGGCAACTGTTGAACTCTATCATTGACTCAAAGTCGCTACACCAAAGATTCCATTTCTTTTAAAAGAAAAAAATATTTTAACATGCTTTTACCCTCATTTAACACACGTATTCTTATTGTTTCATTAATAAATACAATGTCAAATGAGTAAAGGTGTTTCAATGTGCCGTGTCCTTTTTTAAATCTTTCCTCCTTATTTGACAAACAGTTAATGTTCTTTTCTTTTGTTGGCAACAACAGTTAATGTGTAGAAGAAATCACGAGCAGTTTAGGAAAATCATTGGAAGGGGCAATTGAACCTTATCATTGACCCTAAACCAAGTCTTTCTGAATCATTTATTCCAGAATCTTAGGATCTTATAAGAGCACGCTCATGATTAAATGAAGTTGAAAGAAAAACAGGTGCAGATGGGGTTGTATTTGAAGCAGCGGCTACTTCTTGTGCTCCTCACTGCAGCAGTAGCAGCATCAGCTAAAACCCAACCTATATCAAAGCCAAAGTGTCCAACAAAGTGCGGCAATGTTAGCATTCCCTTTCCCTTTGGCCTCACTAAGCACTGTTCTCTCAACACCTCATTTCTCATCACTTGCAACCAAACCCTTTCACCACCCACTCCATTCTTGAACACTACTTATGAAAACGTGCGGGTGCTGAACATCTCACTCGACGGCCAACTGCATGTTTCATTGCCAGTTGCTAAAAGTTGCGTCGTCGATAACAAGACTGGTGAATCATACAACGAGGTTATTTTCATCATGTTCGACAGACCTTTTCACCTATCATCCAACCAAAACAAGTTAACTGTATTGGGCGCTGACACGGCAGGAGTAGTATATGATCAAGATTCAAGATCCAAAACACGTTACGCTCCCACTTCTTGCGTGTCCTTGAACACCACAATTTACAACAACACACATGATGACTCATGCTCCGGCACTTTTTGTTGCGAGACTCCAATTCAACATAGGCTATCGGAATTCGCCTATATTTCTGCTTCAAATATCTTCGACGATAACTACACCAAGCCATGTGGTTATGCATTTCTGGTTAAGGAGGGAGCTTACGATTTCTCAATCACAGATCTGATCAATTTTAACAGAAGCAACACGTTTCCTGTGGTTGTGGATTGGGCAGTGGGGAACACGTGCATAGATGCTCAGAAGAATGCTTCAAGCTATGCGTGTAAGTCAAAGTACAGTGAATGTCACAATGCAATCGTGGGACCTGGTTACCATTGTAAATGCTCCATTGGTTTTCGAGGAAATCCTTACCTACCACATGGCTGTCAAGGTCTCTATATTCTCCTCCTTTTAACATATTATCATTTTTAACGTCTTTTTATATAACAATCAATTTTATAAAATCACCTTTATTGATTACTTAAAATTTGATTCACAAAATATTAAAACACTATTACATTAAGTGTTATTTGAGGATAAAATTTATATAACAAACTTGTTTTTGTGTTAAAACATCTCTCATATTTCTTGTTCCAATCTACAAATTTTTATTGTACAAATTAATGACAAACTATTCAAAAATTGTGAACATTTTTTTGTTTAAAAGTCGTTAATTATCTTTTAGATGTTGATGAATGCACTGAGGAATCCCACGACTGTTTAAAGGGGAGATCAATATGCATCAACAGTCCAGCAGGGAGCTATAGTTGTTCTTGTCTAAAGGGATATGAAGGAGATGGGAAGATCAATGGAAGCGGATGTGTTAGCAGGAGTAACCGCAAAATAATAATTGCTCTCAGTAAGCATACTTTTCTCTGTCAAAACTTATATTCTCGATTACAGAACCACATTAATAGGGTTTACTATTACAAATATAATATTCCTGGAAGAAATTTCGTTGGTACAATATATAAACTACCTCTTTCTACGGATAGATGGGCTTAAATATCATTTTATATCTCAACTAGTCTTTTTTTCAAATTTTTTTTTTAAATTTAGTTATCTAATTTTAAAACTGTGTAGATTTGATCATTCTAATCAAATTTTGTTAAATTTATTTATTTTAAATGTATTTCATGATAGTAGTTGAATTATTTACACAATTTAATATATTTTCGTTTTAATTTAACTAAAAAATTATCATAAAATATGTTCGAAAAATTAAATAAACTTACCAAAACTTGTTAAAAAGACTAAATTCGAAGTTTTAAAGTTGGAGGACTAAATTAAGACCAATTTCAAAAATTCTAATTTTTATTGAAAGTTAAGAGATAAAACATATTTAATCCATTTATATATGTTTTATGTTAATCAAAAGATGGCATCTAAATATATTATCAGTATTTAATTTCAGTATTGTATTCATATCACACAAAGGCGACCATGACTTTTTGTTTCAGGAATTAATTATTCAGCCACCACTACTCTTTATTCTTCTGGTTTCGAATAATTCTCTATATATGTTATTTTCAATTATCTAATAAATCACTAAATAAAAGCATGCTTTCTATCCCTTCATTTGAAAACATATATGACCTCTCCTCGATTTGAATCTTTCCTTCCATTGCACTAAATTTACAATAGCTTTGTCCTTTGTATGTATAGGCCTTCAAGTTGAGTTAGTCCATGCATCATGTCATCTGAACAATATATGGCACTTAATTTTTTTATTAAATGTTTTATCGGCAACTGAGCATACGTATAAACATTAGAGAGAAAATAATTGTTTGCACTTATCGACTTTCAGGTGTGAGTGGAAGTATATTGGCACTGGTGGGGGGAACCTTATACCTGTGTTGTACATTAAAGAAAAGAAAACTCAACAAACTTAAAGAACATTTTTTCCAACTAAACGGTGGCATGTTATTACAGCAACAGATAGGCAGGCACAGTGATTCAAATGAATTGACAAAAATCTTCACTGTGGAAGAACTAAAAGAGGCCACCAACAATTTCAATGAAGAGATGGTCTTAGGCGAAGGTGGGGAGGGAACAGTTTACAAAGGAATATTACCTGATAATAGAACTGTAGCAATAAAAAAGTCGAGAATCAGTAACCCAAACCAAATTGAGCATTTCATCAATGAGGTGATTCTGCTTTGTCAAATCAACCATAGAAATGTGGTGAAACTCTTGGGGTGTTGTTTAGAGACAGAGGTTCCCTTACTTGTTTATGAATTCGTTCCCAATGGAACTGTTTACGACCATCTCCACGATCAAACCAAATCTTTAAGACTTACATGGAAAAGAAGATTACAAATAGCAGTTGAAACTTCTGGGGCCCTGGCATACTTGCATTCTGCTACCAATGCACCAATCGTACACAGAGATGTGAAAACTTCAAACATACTACTTGATCACAATCTCACTGCAAAGATTTCTGATTTTGGAGCTTCAAAGATTATTCCTCTTGATCGAACACAGTTAACGACTTTGGTGATGGGGACACTGGGATATCTTGACCCACAATACTTCCACTCAAGCCAGTTAACAGAGAAAAGTGATGTGTATAGTTTTGGAGTTGTCCTAGTCGAACTGCTGACAGGAGAGAAAGCAATCTCTTTTGAAAGGCCAGAGGCTTATAGAAATCTTGCGGTTCACTTCCTTTCTTCAATGAATGATGGTCGGTTACTTGACATTATGGATGGCAGCATAATAGATGAGGCAAATGTTGAGCAACTAACGGATGTTGCAAACATAGCAAGGCATTGTTTAAGGTTGAAGGGGGAGGAAAGGCCCACCATGAGAGAAGTGGCAATGGAACTTGAAGGAATAAACACTGTGGAGAAGCACCAATGGGAAAAGGTAAACTTGTCATCAGAGGAGACTGAAACTCTTCTCAAAGCAACACCGTCATCTTCTTTTAGTGTAGATGGTGTTAACAGAAGAAGCATGCATTCTGGCTCTGATACTTTGAACCGAATTTCCTTGTCCTTAACTAGTGGAAGGTGATTACCTGATATTTATTATAATAAGGAAAATGATAGGTTAACAAAGTTTGCTTATAATAATTCATAAGACTGTCGTTATTCAAGACTAGAGGCCAATCAATAATCAGAGTAATGAACTTTATATATTGTAGGTTGTATTCACTTTTTTCATTGCACAATGTCTCATTATTTTATGATTAAATGTTGTGTACCATTGATAGACTTGTCAATTAATTCATCCAGATTCTGTGCGGAGTTGGTGAATGGTTTCTCATGTTATATTAGTCTTACAATTAATATTTAAGTGGAAACTGTGGTTTGGATGAAATGTAATGTGGAATATGAGATGTTTTTTCTATAAAATTTATCTCTAAAATTTAATTAATTTATTGGCAGGAAATTTTGTGCGAGGAGTTGATGTATGTTTTCTTAAAGTTATATTGGATTTACTTTACAATTAACGTGAAACTGTGTCATTGTTAACCTCCTAGTCGCATAAGAAATTAACGAAAATCTCAATCTCTAATGTAGTAAAGTAATAATTGGGGTACAGGTATCTGGAGTCTGTAAATCTGTTTTAATGATGGGAGAAATAAATTTAACATTATATCTATACTATAGTAAACCTAAACCTAAAACTAATCTAAATGTAATGCACAAACCTAAACACTAGACAAAAATTACTTCTAAAATTGAATGCACGAGTTACAACGTGAACAAGATGCTATGATATGTGAAAACTAATTCTAAAGCATGGAAATGGTATTTAAACACTTAGAATGCAAGACAATATGCAAAGAAACATGTTATAAAAATTAAAACTCCCTAAAAACAATGCAAAGATCCTAAAATGAAAACTATTTGATTAAATGCCAAAGAGAGAACTGAAAATGCACAAGGTGTTTAACAAAATGACTAAGTGAACTAAAAATGTGATTGATGTAGTGGAACTGCTTGGAACAAGTTTATACACCTAAAATAATGTATGATATGATTGCACAACTTTTAAACTACTAAAATGCACAAAATCATCCTTTAAACCAGATTTGGCAGTAAAGCCAGGGTGTATCAACGTGACAGTGCAGAATTTTGCTTTGTTATACAAATTTTTTTAGGTGCAATGCAATGAGTAGAAACATGATTAAATATGCAAACAAGTGTAAAACATTACTAATTGAAAATTAAACCAAGAATTAATAAAAACAACAAGTGCAGACCAAACTTCCTAAAATTGAGAAAATCACCTAACTAGAAAACTTAACTCAATTGTAAGAACTGAAAACTAAGAACTAAAATTGTAATTGAGTTCAAAGGCATGAATCTAAAATATGAAACAGTAATCAAAACTTGAATTAAGCATCGGGAATCAAAATTCACTATTCAAACCAAACAAAAGCTGGTGGCAATAAAACTAATGAGAATTAACTACCCAAGTGCAAAATCTGGAAATCTGAGAAAGAATTGGAATTAAACGCTTTGAACAACTTTTAAATAATTAGAATGAATTGTTGAAAGTAAAATCAGACTAGAAACAAAGTGTTGAATTGTAAATCAAAATTGAAACTAGAAATTAAAGAAAGCATCATGAAGGCAATATCGTATAAAGTGTAAAATCTATCTACACCAGAATTTCAATGTTGAATTACTTGGTTTCGCTCTTGCTAGCCAAGGATATTTTTGACTCTTAATGTATTGGAAGTCACTTTGTACTCACCAGAGTTCAGCATGAATCCATAACTGAGTCTAGTTAAAGTGCAAAAGTGAGAACCAAGTTTTCAATTGAAAATTGGAGTTTTAATGTAGAAGGAAGAAAACATTTGTAAAAGCACTAAATCTTAAACATGCAAGAATGTAAAGGCATAAATGTAACGCAAGAACATTAAAGAAATCTATAAAAGTGTTTTGTCTAAATAACTTGTAATCAAAACAAGTTATTTAGAAAATGAAGGAGATTTAATTGCAAACAATTTAAATACAAAGCATTTCAATGTCTGAACATTATTGAAATGATCCATCCAAACACAAGGTAAATTTTTCTATATTTGTCTTGTTCTCGTTACAACCATTTGAATGGATGTTTTTCGTAAGTGGGAGATATAAAAATTTTCTAACTTAGAGTAATGTTTACTTTTATGAGTATTCTTAGTGAAAACACAAACCTAAAACTTAAAGAAAATATACCATTTGTCTTGAGTAATTTTTTCATACTTGATTTGATTGTAAATTCGGAAGATTAACCTATATGTTTAAAATAGAATTTTTCATTTGACATGATTCGTGACTGTTTCATTTTTTTTAGGAGATTGTACAGTTCCTATTGATGATTCTTTCCCTTGGTATATGTTAATATAAAATAAATTGACCCAGAATAAATTTTGAAATTACTTAGTTTTGTTCAGTAATGCAAGAGAATAAGCGTAAGAATGTGAGTGCAAATTTGTTTCCTTCTTTAACTTCTAAACTTATTTTTATTTGAGTTTTGTACTTTAAAATATTATTTTAATTAGGATTTATTTTAAATTTTCTAATTTAATTTGAGATATAAAAAGGTGTTAAAAACAATTTTTTAGCTGCAAAAATATATATATATATATATATATATATATATATTTTAATTATATTAGAAAATATAAACATAATTTGCCAAATCTTTTTCAGATAGATCAAAATTTTAAAATCTTTGTTTGATAGTGATGTTTTCTCTTATAATTCAAAGAAACAAAATGGGATGACTTAAACCACATCTAAAGTTGAGTATAAATTAACTGCAGTAGCTAACTTATAAAAGTTTTGTATGATATGGGACAACTGCGTAATGAATCTAAATGAATAATAAATCCATCATTACTATAGCAAAGAATCTTATTGAGAGTGTGGTAGAACAGAGTACATTAAGATGAAATATTATACCACTAAAGAGGTTTTGAAATCAAAGGAAATTAGTATATGATAGATTGTGATTCAAAAAACCATATTGCATACATAAATGACCAAACGTTTCAAGTTCAAATTTAAATTCTTAAGATCAAAGCTTGAAATATCTAAAAAAAAATCTCAAAAAGAGAAATGCGAGAAATTAAGACTTTTTGTAAATACTTTAAAATTTTAATTCTTGTTCGTTTTTATGTACTTAGGTTAAACTTAATGATATAACCTTATTTTATGTGAAAGTTGACTTAATGAAAAGGAGTTGTGATATTTATTTTATAGATTTACCAGTCTCTTCTCATATAAAATACAGATAATCATTTCATAACAGATAACTTATTGCACTCAACAGTTGAAGATGATTATTTTTTCTTTCTTCCAGTGTGCAACTTCACAAAAATACTCTTTGTTTGTTTTTTCCTGGTTTTACAACTCTGTAGTGCTTTCTCATTTCATAACACTTAATTAAGTTGAAAGAAAAGCAGGTGGAGATGGTTGTCCATTTAAAGCAGATGCTACTTGTAGTGCTCCTGAGTGCAGCAGCATCAGCTAAAACTGAACCTGTGTCAAAGCCAAACTGTCCATCAAAGTGTGGCAACGTTACCATTCCCTTTCCCTTTGGCCTCACAGAGGCATGTTCTCTCAACACCTCATTTCTCATCACTTGCAACCAAACTCTTTCACCACCAATTCCATTCTTGAATACTACTGATCAAAAGGTGCGGGTGCTGAACATCTCACTCGACGGCAACCTGCACGTTTCATTCCCAGCTGCCACACGTTGCGTCGATAACAAGACTGGTGAATCAGACAACGAAAATTGGATCTTCAAGTTCAACCTCACACCTTTTCACATATCATCCAAGCAAAACAAGTTAACTGTATTGGGCTCTGACACGGCAGGAGTAGTATCTGAAGTAGATTCAACATCCAGAAAACTATACGTTACTACTGCGTGTGTGTCTGTGTACAGTGGCCTTGAGAAGGAACCAACCAATGACGACTCATGCTCCGGCAATTTTTGTTGCCAGACTCCAATTCAACAAAGGCTATCGGAATTCATCTATTATTGTTCTGCAAATATCTTCAACAGTAACTTCACCCAGCCATTTCAGTCCTACCCATGTGGTTATGCATTTCTGGTTAAAGAGGGAGCCTACAATTTCTCCATGGCAGACCTCGTCAATTTTTACAGCAGCAACAACACGTTTCCTGTGGTTATGGATTGGACAGTGGGGAACACGTGCCTAGATGCTCAGAATAATGCTTCAAGTTATGCGTGCAAGGCAAAGTACAGTGAATGTCGCAATGCAGAGGTGGGATCTGGTTACCACTGTCAATGCTCCACTGGTTTTCGGGGAAACCCTTACCTACCTCATGGTTGTCAAGGTATTCCTCCTTTAAAAATAAATCATATTCAGTGTGTTTTTATTTAAGAATCAATTTTATAAAATTGCTTTTTTTAGTTACTTGAAAATTGATATCAAGTTTAAAAGTTAATGACCAGATTGTGCACATTTTAGATGTTGATGAATGCACTGAGGCATCTCACGACTGTTTAAAGGGTAGATCAATATGCAGCAACACAATAGGGAGCTACAGTTGTTCTTGTCCAAAGGGATATGAAGGAGACGGAAAAATTAGTGGAAGCGGATGTGTGATCAGCAGTAACCGCAAATTCATAATTTCTTTCGGTAAGTATACTATTTTATGTTAAAACATTACATAAGATTAACAAGTCCTACTATTACAATATAATATTGTTGAAAGAAATATGGCATAAATAACAATATCATAAGACAAAGTTGTCAAAATGTAGTAGTCAAAATATTATTATCTTAACTAGAACTGTCAAATGGGTTGGAACCTGCTAGTCAACCCGGCTCACCACGGGTTTGGGTCAGGTTGGGTTAAAATTTTCTTACAATTCTCAATACGTTGATTTTTTGACCCGGCTCATTTAGAACCCGGATCATCCGGGTTGAACCCGTTGTGAGCTGGGTTGGCTCACCAACCCGCACATAAAAGGGTCACACAAGTGTTTTTATTTATTTTTATTAAGTTGGGCTTTACATTTGGGTCATGTTAGGTTATTTTTTTATCCAACACATAAATAATTTGTATTTTCTTTTGTTTTGGTTTGTATTTGAATTGTATTAAAGTTTATTTAGATTTTAATTAGAATTACAATTTAGTTTTGACTGAAAAAAAATAAAAAAATAATTTTTTTTTAATTAAGTGAACCCCTGAGCCAACCCGTTTAACCCGTCAACTCGTAGTGGACCGGGCCGGGTTCGAATTTTGTTGGCTCGTTAGAAAGTGAGCTGGGTTAAATTGGTTCACTAAATTATCAACCCGTGGTGAATCAAACTGGATCAGACTAATTTAGATGTTTTGACAGCTCTAATCCTAACATAAGTACATATTTCTTTTGTTAGTTTAAATTCCTATTTTTAAGCTGATTTAGGTAAAATTTCTTTTACATATATACATAGAATAGAATAGTAGAGATCAAAGTTACTTTAAAAATAATTCTAAATTATTTACTTCACTCTCAATAAATATTTTTAAAATTTAAACTAAATTTAAAGAAAATAAGCAATAAAGAATAACTCTTTTGACATTAATATTCTAAAGAATTTTTTAATATTAAAATTCATTCAAAGATTTATATTTCCATCATATGGTATATTATTTTTTCCATGTATATCCACATAAATAAATTGAAATTCTTATTCTATATATAAACCAAAAAAAAAAATCCAATTCTATCTATATATCTTTTTAATATTAATTCCTATATGACGTCTAAATAGATTAATGGTATTTAACTTCAGTGGTCTATTCACCTCACATAGTGGACCAGGAATTTTTGTTTCAAGAACTGTTCAATCACCTCTTCTCTTTAGTCTTCCGGGTTTCGAATAATTCTCTAGATCTGTTGTTTTCAATTATCTAATAAATCACTAAAAAATATACTCTCTTTCCCTTCATTTAGAAACATATATGACCTCTTCTCAATTTGAATCTTTCTATTGCACTAAATTACAATAGTTTTGTCCTTTGTCTGTATACTTCAAGTTGAGTTGGTCCATGCATCATGTATGAAATATCTGAACAATAAGGCGCTTTTTATTAAATGTTACATCAGCAACTGAGCATACATCATAGAGAAAATAATTGTTTGCACTTATCGACGTTCAGGTGTGAGTGGAAGTATATTGGCACTGCTGGGGGAACCTTATATCTGTGTTGTACATTAAAGAAAAGAAAACTCAACAAACTTAAAGAACACTTTTTTCAACTAAACGGTGGCCTATTGTTACAGCAACAGATAAGCAGGTTTTGTGGATCAAATGAATTGACGAAAGTCTTTACTGTGGAAGAACTAAAAGAGGCCACCAACAATTTCAGTGAAGAGATGGTCTTAGGCGCAGGTGGGGAGGGAACAGTTTGCAAAGGAATATTACCTGATAATAGAACTGTAGCAATTAAAAAGTCGAGAATTAGTAACCCAAACCAAATTGAGCATTTCATCAATGAGGTGATTCTGCTTTGTCAAATTAACCATAGAAATGTGGTGAAACTCTTGGGATGTTGTTTAGAGACAGAGGTTCCCTTACTTGTTTATGAATTCGTTCCCAATGGAACTGTTTACGAACATCTCCACGATCAAACAAAATCTTTAAGACTTACATGGAAAAGAAGATTACAAATAGCAGTTGAAACTGGTGGGGCCCTGGCTTACTTGCATTCTGCTACCCATGCACCAATCGTACATAGAGATGTGAAAACTTCAAACATACTACTTGATCACAATCTGACTGCAAAGGTTTCTGATTTTGGAGCTTCAAAGATTATTCCTCTTGATCGAACACAGTTAACGACTTTGGTGATGGGGACACTGGGATATCTTGACCCACAATACTTCCACTCAAGCCAGTTAACAGAGTGATGTGTATAGTTTTGGAGTTGTCCTAGTCGAACTGCTAACAGGAGAGAAGGCACTCTCTTTTGAAAGGCCAGAGGCCCATAGAAACCTAGCGATTCACTTCCTTTCTTCAATGAATGAGGGTCGGTTACTTAGCATTGTCGATTGCCGCATAATAGATGAGGCAAATGTTGAGCAACTAATGGGTGTTGCAAATATTGCAAGGCATTGTTTAAGGTTGAAGGGGGAGGAAAGACCCACCATGAGAGAAGTGGCCATGGAACTTGAAGAAATCAACATTGTGGAGAAGCACCAATGGGAAACAATCAACTTGTCATCAGAGGAGACTGAAACTCTTCTCAAAGCAACACCATCATCTTCTTTTAGGGTAGATGGTGTTAACAGAGGAAGCATGCATTCTGGCTCTGATATTTTAAACCGAATTTCTTTTTCCTTAACTAGTGGAAGATGATTTCCCAAGACTGTTATTATTCAAGACTAGAGGGAAATCAACATTCAGAGTAATGGATGTGATATATTGTACGTGTATTCTCTTTCTAAGTTGCACAATGTGTCATTATTTTTATGATTAAATGTTGTGTACTATTGATAGACTTTTTAGTTAATTCATCCAGGGTTCTGTGCGGATTTGGTGAATGGTTTCTCAGGTTATATTGGTTTTTCAATTAATATTCAAATCTGTTGGGATGAAATATAGTGTGGAATATGATATGCTTTTTCTGTAAAAGTTATCACTAATATTTAATTAATTTATTTGCTAGAATTTTTTTGGAGTTGATGAATGTTTTCTCAAGTTTACTTCACAGCTAACGTTAAATTTTGTGATGAAAGGGTTTGTCAAAGGTATTTGATAGTTTACATTCATTATAGATTGTTAGGGGGTTGTTGATGAAAATCTTAGTTATCTTCATTTGTACGTGAGTGATGGATTTCGACTAATATTGCGGATTACCAAAAAGTAGCATCGAATACACGAGGGATGTTATTCAAATTGGTAAAGTTCATCTAGTACGATTGGGGATTTTGTATGTGTGGATAAAATTCGGGTAAGAAATAAATATTGTAAATGGATATCCGTTAAGTAATGGGTACGAATATTTTTAATACGCGCACGTTAACGGGACGGGTACAAGTATCATAATATCTGTATCCCGTGGATACCATATCTGCTATATTCTAATTTAAATTAAAAAAAAATCATAATTAAAATATTAACATATTGATTTTGAATGAGTTGTTTTTTTACCAATTAGTTTTTTAAAAAATCATTTTTTTGTAAATTGTCTTTCAACACTATTGAAATGAGTTATTTGGACTTTGTTTAAAATTTATGAATGTTATGTATTGTATTTTATTTGAATTTACGATTAAAATATGTTGTTAAATATTTATTTTTATTTTTTTGTTAATACCCGCGAGTACCCGTGAATATTAAAAATTTATGCGGGTACCCGCATAACGGATATCCGACAAATATAGGTATAGGTACGAGATATTTATCCAGCAGGTAGTTATTTCTCTATCTTACCCGCTCTCCGTTGACATCCATAAATATAACGTACAATATTTAGAAATGTTAGGGGATTACTCGAATGCTACAAAGTGGTAAAAAAACTATAAAAGAATTCATTTGTGTCATCTTTTGGGAAAAGAGACATTAAGATTATAATTTACATATTAAATATCGGATAAACAATTAATTTAGTACAATAAACATTAATATATTTTACTTTTAGTTTAATAAGAAAAAAAATTACAACCTCAATACACAATTTAACATGATATTTAGTGATTATCACATGTGGTTATTAAATAGAAAATTAAAATTAATATACAATTGACTTTAAAGGAACCTTTTCTTTTTTCTTTAAAATTTAAAAAATCTTTACACATCCTAAATAATAATCGGAGTTGGAACCATCAGATTTTGTCTACATGATGAAATTAAGAGAGTATTTGACGAAGATAGGTTTATACCTAGCTTGAACCGCAACCTCATATTTCTTGGTGAGCTAGAAAAGAAGGGATATATGTTCAAAGGTGAGAGGAGAGTGTAGAAGGTGTTAAGGGGTCCATGAAGGGTGTTAGAAAGAATGACCCATATATATGCCTTGGAAGGTGTTGTAGCATATGAGTCGGCATCTATTGCTGAGTAGGTCATGTTAATGCCCTTTCTCGCATAAGGTTCTAACAAAAGTCTCAATTTCTCCCTGTGTATAGAAAGATAACCAAAGTGTCAATACAAGGAATTGTATAATTTGTAGCTAGAGTTGTATCCAATTATCACCCTAAAAATTAAACAAACAATGAGGGAAAGAGAAAAAAAAATGTAAACTTTACTCTTAAATAGTGTTATAGTATCAATAGAAGAAACTAAAAAACTCTAGCACACAATTACACTAATGCAGTAATTTTCATTTCAGGTTTTTAAGAAGAAAAGGTTTAAATCACTATGCAAATGGCAATGTGATGTTGTGATATGATGAATTAATATGCAGAACTGTAAGGAAACATGAACTGAATATGTTACAAGCCTTAACAAGTCCTAAATGCCTTAATGAAAACTTAGTTTTCACCAAATATTTGATAAAATGCATTAATGAATTAAACTATTATTTATGCAATGCAAATCATTTAGAAAAATTTCTATATAAGTCTAATAATGCAAAATGAATGATTAAACTGAACTAAAAACTCCAAATACTCAAAATTATGTGTAAAATTAAATAAGACAACTATTGCAGTATTTGTTTTATCATTTATTGGTATGTTTATTATTATCCTTTTAAATAATTAAGGGTTTGTTAAATCAATTTAGAAAAGATTAGTATTTTATCTTTTACTGGATCATTAAGATTTTATTTGATAATTTTAGAAAAGATAAGTTTTTTATCTTTTACTATTTAATTAAGGTTTTTTTTAATAAATTGAAAAAGATAAGTATTTCATTCATATTTTATAGATAAGTGAAAATTTTAGAAATTTAAGAAGTTACCAACATAATCAATTATCAATAGAGTTGGTTACTTCAATTACAGATTCAAATACAAATTTCAAACCCAATCTATTTCTGAAAGTCTTTAAATAGAAGGCTCTTCAAAGTTAAAAATTAAACACTTATTTAAGGAGTTTAAGGTTTAGGGTTTAGGGAGAATAGGGAACCAACCCTAAAAGGTGGAGACTCAAGAGGCCGGAGACATTCATCATTATTTTTTTCCATTGTTCAGAATGTATATGAGCAACTAAACTCCCTTATTCACAAGGGTTTGATGCAATGTATCTTCAATCTTTATGATTTCTACCATTCAATATATTTATTTTTCATTATTCTTGTGTTTTATTCTCAATCTTAACTGCATAAATTGATTGATTGCATATTTATGGGTATCTAGTTAATGGACACGATGTCGGAACCTAGACTACAATTGAACTAATTGATTGAGCATTTAAACATAAGTTCATCATTGGTCATTCATAACATTCAAATTTAATGCCTAATGCGAACTTTTAATAAGAAAAGGTCTAAGACATTAGGGTTCTTATTAATAAGTTATATTTGTCGTTAAGACATTAGGGCTTGCTACATCTGATGTAAATGCTAGAGTGTGAATGTGAAGTACATTGTTTAGTGTTTTTCATATTGATTTGATGCATGAAATTTAACTCCAGTGAAGTCTTTATCATACTAATTTCCTAGATTTTTTTTTCTCAGTTTTAGATTTATTTCTTACACATCAACAATTTTCATTCTTTAAAGTTCTTAGCCTTAATTAGTAGTGAATAAACATATTTTTTCTGAACAACGCAAGTCTATGTGGGAAATCATATCTAGACTTATCCACTTTATTACTTGCACAATTTGATACACTTGTCAATTTTGTAATCGTTATTGATATAATCATCTTTCTGTATGCTTAAGTATGCAAATACAATGCCTAAGCCTAATCAAATATGATGGAAATGTAACTTCACTAGTTAATCCAAAATTGGTAGCAAACTATTCAAAATAGGATTTGACAGCATGTGGTATATGTACAAAATTTAGGTTTTAAGGATATGCTATATATGAAATGTTGATTTTGTCATTTGAACATGTATAATATGATGCAACCTGACTTTTAAAAAAAATAAATGCTTAAAATATGAAGGAAATTAGAAAATGCCTAATTGTACCTAAATGAGTGCAAACTAACTTCTAAGAATGAGTTAAGTTATTCATATGAAGATGAGAACTGTATTTCATGCACTTGTTCTATACAATGAAATATGCAGAATAAATGCTCAAAACTATCCAACAATTACAAATTCACAAAATCACTAGTTAAAGCAAACTTAGCAGCAAAGCAAACTTTAATATGACTCTAATTCTCTATATTGCTACCTTTATAATATTTATGTAAGTCTTTTATTAAATATTTTCTTATTTGATTTGTGCTTAATGCTTGGCTAAATTGACAACTTATCTTATTTTACTGGTTTGGATTGAGTTGGAAGACTGGTCTCAAACTATTGTCTAATCAAATCATCTCACTCTTGTTAGAGGCCTTCATATTCTAGAGGTGGGTTGGATAAAAGAGTCATGCACTTAAGGCAAGAATTCATTCTACAGGAGTGCAGGAATTGCACTGAGTTTGAAATTCTTAGATTTTAGGCTGCATGAGTGGGCCTAGATTTACCTTAGAGTACTATAAAGACATTGAATAATTAACATACTAAGAATCAAAGATAAATAACATTGCAATAGAAAAAGAAGAGATAAAATTCAACCACAACACCCATTTATCGTTATATTCCCCAAATCTTCAATTTAATTTTGTTTTATGATCAACTCAACTTTTACAAACATTGTTCCATTCAATTCAGCTGCAAATATTGGATGATCTTAACAAATCCATATGAATACAACACTTGTTTGATACTACTAAGCATCTCGTGCACTTGCTGGAATTGATTGCTACTTTAGTATCTCATCAAACTCACTTTTACTCAGAAAATATAAAAGAGGTATTGAGAATTAGATAAATGAAAAAATAATGTATTTTTGTGTGAATTATAACACTTTTTAGAAGAACTTTTTATCCAATTTTCACGTACCCTTGACATAGTATATTTTTTATCAACTCACTCCAAATAATCATAATGTAAAGCATCAGATTAAATATATTTTTAATCTTTGAATTTTGATGCAAAATTCAAATTTGTCCCTTGAGATGAATTTCATGTTAATATTTAAGTTATTTATACGGTTGACATTGTTGACATATTCTCGTTTCAATGTCAACTAAAAAATGTGTTCGACATGTCAAAAAAATATTAACATAAATAGGTTAAAAAATATATATTCATTCATTTTTAAAGTTTGAGGACTAAAATATTTCAAAATTTCAGACATAAATAAATTCTAATTTCACATTAAATTTCAAGAATTAAAAACATATTAAACCCTACTATATCAAAGTGAAAATATATGATAAAATTTTGCTTCACTCGTATTTGTGTTACACTATGTTCTCATTACGACTTAATTATATGTAATTTGCAAAACTTATTGATAACTTTATTAAAAATATATATATATATATATATATATATATATATATATATATATATATATATATATATATATATATATATATATATAACCTTCAAAACATGTAACTACAAACATTATTTTTTTTCTTCCCCGTATTAATTGGTATTTATGTTTTCCATTATAATATCAAAAAGTTCTTATATTTTTCTAGTGTAACAGTAAAAACCTTCTCGGAGTGGAGAGGATAAAAGAAAGAAGAGACACTTCAACTTAATTTAATTTTAGTATAGAAAAAATATGTATAATTATATTACTCTTGATTTCTAAAATATCTTCTCTTGTTACTTCCCCTAATTGTACCGATTAATGTACAGAAAATTGCAGTTTAGGAAAATAAATCATAAGGAGCAATACCCCGACTCTTCCCTATTCTATATATTTTTTTTTTTTAATTTATTTTCCCATTATTTGACCGCGAAAAGAAACTACGTACAGAAATCAGAGGGCAGTTTTGAAAATTCAAATGATAGGACTATTGAACTTTATCATTGACTCCAAAGTCTTCCTAAATCAAATTCCACGTTCTTAAATGTATTAGGAAAATCATTGGAAGGGGCAATTGAACCTTGTCATTGACCCAAGTCTTTTTGAATCGATCATTCATTCCATATACTTGGTAAATCATAAGAGCACATTCATGATTAATAATTAAGTTGAAAGAAAAACAGGGCAGATGGGCTTCCATTTAAATCAGCGGCTACTTCTTGTAATCCTCACTGCAGCTGCAGCAGCAGCAGCAGAAGAGCAAAAATGCCCAACAAAGTGTGGCAATGTTAACATTCCATTTCCCTTTGGTCTGACTGAGCTCTGTTCTCTCAACACCTCATTTATCATCACTTGCAACAAAACCCTTTCACAACCAATTCCATTCTTGAAAATTGATCCAAAGGTGCGGGTGCTGGACATCTCACTCGACGGCCAACTTCACGTTTCATTGCCAGTTGCCACAAGTTGCGTCAATAACACGATTGGTGAATCAGAGGATGAAAATTGGCTCTTCGAGTTCAAGCTCAAACCTTTTCACCTATCATCCAAGCAAAACAAGTTAACTGTATTGGGTGGTGACGCGGCGGGAGTAGTATATGATCAAGGTTCAAGATCCGGAAGACTATACATTACTACTGCGTGCGTGTCTGTGTACAGTGGCCTTGACAAGGAACCAACGAATGACGAGTCATGCTCCGGCACTTTTTGTTGCGAGACTCCAATTCAACAAAGGCTATCGGAATTTTATATTTATTCTGCAAATATAATCATAAATAACTTCACCAAGTCATTTCAGTCCTACCCATGTGGTTATACATTTCTGGTTAAGGATGGAGCCTACAATTTCTCAATGACACACCTCATCAATTTTAACAGAACCAACACGTTTCCTGTGGTTTTGGATTGGGCAGTGGGGAACACGTGCATAGATGCTCAGAAGAATGCTTCAAGCTATGCGTGTAAGTCAAAGTACAGTGAATGTCACAATGCAATCGTGGGACCTGGTTACCATTGTAAATGCTCCACTGGTTTTCAAGGAAATCCTTACCTACCACATGGCTGTCAAGGTCTTTATATTCTCCTCCTTTTAACATATACTCAATATTAACGTCTTTTTATATTACAATCAATTTTATAAAACTACCTTTATTATGAATTTTGATTCTCTATGGACTTTTTCTGTATTATTTCTCTGTTCTTCCTTTAAAATACATTCATGAACACCACAGTTAACAAGTGTATAAAGCTCAGCGATCCATTCAACAACTGTACAAATAATGACAAACTATACACAAACTTTTGACATTTCTTTTTCTAATACTCGTTAATTATCTTTTAGATGTTGATGAATGCACTGAGGAATCTGACGACTGTTTAAAGGGTAGATCAACATGCAGCAACGATCCAGAAGGGAGCTACACTTGTTTATGTCCAAAGGGATATGAAGGAGATGGGAAAATTAATGGAAGTGGATGTGTTATCAGGAGTAACCGCAAAATCATAATCGCTTTCAGTAAGTATACTTTTGTCTTCAAAACATTCTATTCTGCACTACAGAACAAGCTTAACAGGGGTTACTATTACAATATAATATTCCTGAAAGAAATTTCATTGGTATAAAAAATGATTTTGATATAAAGTACATCTTTCTATATACATATGTTTTTAATGTTAATTACTAGATACTAGATGACATCTAAATAGATTAACACTATTTAATTTCAGCAATCTCTTCATATCACACAAAGTGGACCTTGACCTTTTGTTTCAGGAACTGTTCAACCACCACTTCTCTTTATTCTCCCGGGCTTCGAATAATTCTCTAGATCTATTGTTTTCAATTATCTAATAGATCACTAAATAAAAGCATGATGTCTTTCCCTTCATTTCAAAACATATATCAGCTCTTCTAAATTAGAATATTTCCTTTGCATTAAATTACAATATTAGCCTTGTCCTTTTTCTGTATATGCCTTCAAGTTGAGTTTAAATGCATCATGTATGAAATCTCGGAACATAAGGCGCTTTTTATTAAATGTTTCATCAGCAACTGAGCATACATCATAGAGAAAACAATTGTTTGCACTTATCGATGTTCAGGTGTGAGTGGAAGTATATTGGCACTGCTGGGGGGAACCTTATTCGTCTGCTGTACATTAAAGAAAAGAAAACTCAACAGACTTAAAGAACATTTTTTCCAACTAAACGGTGGCCAGTTATTACAGCAACAGATAGGCAGGTATAGTGGATCAAATGAATTGACAAAAATCTTTACTGTGGAAGAACTAAAAGATGCCACCAACAATTTCAGTGAAGAGATGGTCTTAGGCGCAGGTGGGGAGGGAACAGTTTACAAAGGAATATTACCTGACAATAGAACTGTAGCAATTAAAAAGTCGAGAATTAGTAACCCAAACCAAATTGAGCATTTCATCAATGAGGTGATTCTGCTTTGTCAAATCAACCATAGAAATGTGGTGAAACTCTTGGGGTGTTGTTTAGAGACAGAGGTTCCCTTACTTGTTTATGAATTCGTTCCCCATGGAACTGTTTACGACCATCTCCACGATCAAACCAAATCTTTAAGACTTACATGGAAAAGAAGATTACAAATAGCAGTTGAAACTTCTGGGGCCCTGGCATACTTGCATTCTGCTACCCATGCACCAATCGTACATAGAGATGTGAAAACTTCAAACATACTACTTGATCACAATCTCACTGCAAAGGTTTCTGATTTTGGAGCTTCAAGGATTATTCCTCTTGACAGAAGTGAGTTAACCACTTTGGTGATGGGAACACTGGGGTATCTTGACCCACAATACTTCCACTCAAGCCAGTTAACAGAGAAAAGTGATGTTTATAGTTTTGGAGTTGTCCTAGTCGAACTAATAACAGGAGAGAAGGCACTCTCTTTTGATAGGGCAGAGGCTCATAGAAACCTAGGGGTTCACTTCCTTTCTTCAATGAATGAGGGTCGGTTACTTGACATTGTGGATGGCCGCATAATAGATGAGGCGAATGTTGAGCAACTAATGGTTGTTGCAAACATAGCAAGCCATTGTTTAAGGATGAAGGGGGAGGAGAGGCCTACCATGAGAGAAGTGGCAATGGAACTTGAAGGAATAAACACTGTGGAGAAGCACCAATGGGAAAAAGTCAACTTGTCATCAGAGGAGACTGAAACTCTTCTCAAAGCACCACCGTCATCTTCTTTTAGTGTAGATGGTGTTAACAGAAGAACCATGCTTGCTGGCTCTGATATTTTAAACCGAATTTCCTTCTCCTTAACTAGTGGAAGATGATTAGCTGATATTATTATAATAATTCACAAGACTTTTGTTATTCAAGACTAAAGGTCAATCAATATTCAGAGTAATGGATGTTATTGTATGTTGTATTCTCTTTTTCATTGCACAATGTGTCATTACTAGTCCTTCTACCCATGCAACGCATGGTTTTTTTTATATGTAATAATTGTGTTAATAGCAATGGGTTTTTGGATATTTATTAATCTATATGATGATAATGTAATGTTTTAAAAACATGTTGAAGTGTATCAATAGAATAGATCAATTTAGAATGTAATTAAAGTTGTATGTCAAATTAATATTTGATTTCATTAAATATTGTCGTCAAGCACCAACAACAAAAATATGACTAATACACTACTTTGTTAATATAAGAATAAATTACATACCTAGAATGTATCCTTTGGTATTGAAGTTCATAAATTCCTTTTGTAGATAATTTCCTTTTGTACACAATGTGTTCTTTGCTCTACTTTTTCAGTACCATGATTTTCCTACATGGCAGAAAATAACATAAATCAATTGATATATATTTATAACAGTTTTGACATGAAAAATAAAATTCGAAATGACATACCTATAATTGATTTCTTTTCAAAGAGTTTCAAAAATTTCTTTGTACACAACGTTTTTAGTTGTGTTTGTTA
>Ga0209589_1004030_pt1 | contig 25539 bp, 11 predicted proteins | sample CowpeawhiteBW_FD_187525 | JGI IMG/M metagenome (GOLD analysis project Ga0209589, IMG submission 187525) | Root nodule microbial communities of legume samples collected from California USA - Cow pea white BW (SPAdes) (version 2) | ecosystem: Host-associated > Plants > Roots > Nodule | place: USA...
AAAAAAATAAATATATATATATATATATATATATATATATATATATATATATATATATATATTATAAAAAGGGAAATCTACGTCCTTGATTTCATGATTTAAGAATATATGAACTTCTCGTACAATTATAGTACAATTATAATCATAATATCAATTTTAATTACCTTGCTCGTAATCTAATTGCAATAGATTAGATCCTAGAACTATTAAATGTGTATGTATTTATTAGTTATCCTCTTAATAGAAAGGGTGAAATAATTATATTTGTTTAACCACTTAATTTGTTAAAACTAAACTAAATACTAATTACGTTTGACATAATCTAATTGCGTATGACATAATGTAACACTCATAAAAAATACGTTTTAATATTGTTCAAAGTAACTCAAGAAAACCAAACCAATGATTTATTAAACTTTAATCTAGTAGGAACTTGTCATCGTATCTCCACTAGCATCATATGGCATCCTCGTCACCAAATCTCTCATGACCCGTACATGGATAGATCTAGCAAATAAGGGAATCTACAACCAAATTAAAAAAAAAATGTTTATTGTTCATTTTAATCTGATTATATTGGTGCTCATTTTAAATCTTTTATATTATTGTTCACATACTTCATTAGATATATTCATCATTGTTTGTCTTCTTTTATAATAAGAGAGTTTAAGAAACTATTTTTCGAAAAATTTAAATCTTGATAGTTCTTAAAGAAGAATTCATTTCCCTTCTAAGAATTTTTGTGTGCACTTGTTGAAGAAGTTGTACGACATATTTTATTTTTAAAATTTTAATTTCAAAGGTGTGATTGTGAGAAGAGGAAGAAAAAAAAAAAAGGAGACAAGGGAATTTATAGCGGTAGTGTAGAATATGGGGCACCTACCCTTCCCTACCCCATAGCTAGACAATGTGCATTCTATGCTAAAAGTTCAGTAATTATTAACATGTGGAGATGAATAATTTGAATATTTTTCTTTCATTGTTCTAATCATAAATAATATTTCTATTTTAATAAATAATTTATTTATGAAAAATAATTATCTTAAATTATATATTTTTATATTATTTAATTTAAAATAAAAAATTTAACTAGTGTCCCGAGTGAATTGATCAAAAGTAGTTTTTTTTTCGAGATGTGTAACCACACACTCAATCATAATTTTCAATGCAACCGTCCTTACTCTGAATTAATTATAAAATTTACTCTGAATAAACAAATTTAATATATGAATTATATTATAACTAAATTCTGTAATAAATAAATTTTTTAAATATATAAATTATATTGGATTTTAAGACCATAGATATGTGTGTGAAAAAATTAAAAAAAAATAGTAATTAATTTAAGATGAATGGTTTAAATTATGTTAGCTAGTTCATAAATATCACGTGAAATAAACACTTGAATAACGGAAAATACAATATTAAAGTGTATATTTATAAGAGTGAAAAATAATAATTCTAGGTGATATTTGAACAAAAAGTTTTAGAAAACAATTTAAATAAATTTTGTAAGTCAAAAGTAGTTTATGAACAACTTAAAAATTCAGAAAAATTACGGGACTTTTTACACACTGAACTAAATTCAGTAAAGAAACCCATTTCATTTTTTTATTATTATTTTTTCTTGATTTTTTTATAAAACATAAAGTTTCTCCCAGTAAATTTTTTTAACCCTTTAAATTAAAATTATGCATTTTGAGTTATTCATACTACAAGTAGTTTTTGTCATTTGCATGTTTTTTTTTTTTTTTTTTTTTTTTTATATTTTTTTTTTTTTTTTATTTTTTTTTTTTTTTTTTTTTTTTTTTTTTTTTTTGTATTGATAAATTGTCTATGTTAGTTAACATGTCTTTATCATTTGATGTGTTCGGAGAAGAATAACTTGAACGCGGTCGTTTACCAACATGTTTGCTTTTAGAAAAATTAATTCACTTTTTTTCACATACATGATTTTCTGCCCAACTTTCATTTTTTTTTATGTTCTTTAAGTTACGTGATTGATTTTAGTGTAAAAATATGTTGACAACACTACCTTTGCATTTTGTCAAGTGAGTTTCTTTTTCAAACTAATCAATGCATTGTACAAATTTAAAAGTAAATGTAAGTTTCTTTTCAAGAAATAAAAGTGTAATGAGTCTTTTTTTTAATTCAATAAAGTATTTCTAATTTTGTATATATTTATTTTATGATAAACATATATTTATAAATTAAATATTAAATGAAGGATAAAAGTATAAATCATAATAAAAAAAGTTAACTAGTGTTATTTTAACTTTGAAAAGATAGTATACTTAAAATGTAATAGAGGAGTATAATTTTCAATGTCTTTAGTCTATCTGAAATATCAACAAATCTTGTCCTTATCGTTCTTTTTCCTTCATCTGATAAACAAATATTGGTTTTAGTCCATGTAAAATGTTTAATTTTGGTTTTCTTTCTTTCAAAATTTTAAATCACTATTTTTTTTATCTCTATTTTAGGACAGAAAGAAATAATATATTTTAAAGATCGTAATTTTTTTAAGGGCATTATTTATATATATAATAACACGAGTAGTAGAATCACTTGGAATAATAGTCATTTGACTTTTAGCTGAACACATAAAGTGTCAAATAATACTAGGTATAAAAAGACAATGATTTTCAATTTTGAAAAGAATAAGAACAAAGAAAAAATTTACAAGAATCAAAATCAAAACACACTTGTTTTACAAGCCTAAAAAAAATTAAACTATAGATATAATGTAAAAAAGGTATAATTAACATTTAAACATATTTAAGTACTCTTGAATTTAAATTTACTTAATTTTGGTGATAAACTATCAATATTTTATCAAGTTTAATATTTACTGAAAAGTTTACTTACTGATTAATTAATGTGGTTAAAAATTAAAATTTGTATTTGATATATTGAACAATCATCTAAAAAATTTGATGACTTAATAATTTCATAAGAAAATCATATAAGCAATCACAGTCAATACAAAAATTGATCAATATTATTAAAGTAATTATTATTTTGACTTATAATACATGTAATTTTGTAATTTGTCTTTTTGTTTTTTTTTTCTTCCTTTTTGGTTTATATTTATCTTTGGTAGCTAACACGTCTATATCATTTGGTAAGTGCTGGACAGACCAATATTTTTTGTTTAATTCCCCCTGTTTATCTTAAATGAGAAAAAAACCATCTCAATTTAAAGTAATATTTTTTAACTTTCAAAACCTGCCTTTATTGAGGAATGAGACCAAATTAAAAATAATAATAATAATAATAGATCTAAGAGGAAATAAAATTGAAATTGAAATTACAAGTTGGTAAAAACTCCTAAGGAATCACTTTATTAATAGAGATATAAAATAAAGATAAGAAAACACATAGACAACTTTTTTATGTCCTTTGACCTTGAGTAAGAAGAGTCAAATACAAGTGTGGAAGTGTCTTTGACTCAGGGTGAGAAACATCACGGACTTTAGAGTCCATTATATAATCACCAACACCCACTCCCTTGGTTGTCTTAGGCGATGTGGAACTTTTCAAAACATGTTATTTTTATCAGTCCAACATTTTCCACCCTGATTAAAATAAACACATATTCATTGTCTATACAAGCAATCATACTCCACCATAAGGGGTATCACTTGTAATCAAGTCGTCCTGAGAATTTCCACTTGGAATCAAGTTATCCGAAGAATTTCGACTTGGAATCAAACCATCCCAAGAATTTTCACTTGGAATCAAACTATCCCAAGAATTTCCACTTGAAATCAAACCATCCTAAGAATTTTCACTTGGAATTAAACTATCCCAAGAATTTCCACTTGGAATCAAACTATCTCAAGAATTTCCATTCGGAATCAAACCATCCTAAGAATTTTCACTTGGAATCAAACCATCCTAAGAATTTCCACTTGGAATTAAACCATCCCAAGAATTCCCACTTGGAATCAAATCATTCCAAGAATTTGCACTTCTAATTAAGTCATCCCAAGAATTTCTATCCATCCTGCATCAATGCTAACCAATACCCGTGTATAATCACCTCACACCTTGCATAAATATTAGCTAATGCTCGCACATAAATACCATACACCCTTTGTTGGAACCATTCTGCAACCCACGACGCAAAACCACAAACCATTGCGAAAAGCCACAGATTGAACATTTGCACTTCGTAGCCACCATGTCGTCTGACTCCCTTGCCGGAGAAGCAACACCTACCAGCGTAGCACCTCCATTGACTCTTGTCTAAACAGATCTGTAAACCGTAGAACACTTCCTCCACACACATTCCGCAAATCGTGGCTCACACAGATCAAGTCTCCATCATACATTACTCACTGGGTCATGCGAGCACCAACTACGATGTCTTTCTTAGATCCAGGAGCATCTCGCCACATGCGAACTTCACTACAAATTTAGCACGACTTACAGTCCTTGCACCTCTACGAACCCAGCTGCAGATTCACTACGTCAACACAACACTGACAATTATCCTTCCATCAAATCTCTCATTGCAACTTCAACAACCATGGACGATTCTCCAACAATACTAAGAAAAAATCTTACCGAACCATAAATATTGATACCATTGTTAGGATAAACCCCGATAATCACTTTATTAATAGAGAAATAAAATAAACACTAGGAAACACAGACAACTCTCTCATGCCCTTTGACCCCGAATACCCACACTCTCCAAAGTAATAATTTAACCCAAACTTCACAACACTCTTATTAAGAGTATAAGAAATAAGAAGAGTTAAATACAAGCTTGAAGTGTCTTTTACTCGGGGTGAGGAACAATGGACTTAAAGCTCATTATATAGTTACTAACACTCACTTCTTGGTTGTTAGTTGTCCTAGGCAATATGAGACTTTTCAACACATGTTATCTTCATTAGCCCAACAAGTTTTATTTAGTAATTTTTCTTCTTTTGATCATAACTAGTGGCACGTCATTAATCAGTGAAATTTAATCTAATTTTTAATTAATTTTTTTTGATTGAGTGGTAAATTTAGTTTTATTATTTAATCAGTTTAGTATATTTTTTTGAATACTTATTAAAAATTATTTAAAATGAATATTTCCAATATTTCTTATGATAATACTCATCATACTTAAATAATACTTATATGATAAAATATAAAATTATAAGATAAATGGTTTTTTTTACTTTACATTTTTAAACAGGTTACCTCATTTAATCAATCATATATGGACGTGTTAAATAAAACTCAATAATCAACTCACTAAAATTTAATTAAGTTAAATTGGGTTGGGGTTAGCTTCAGGTGAAACTTTAAGATATTGGTTAAAGGAAAATTAAATTTCAATTAGCATGGGTTTGAGTGGTGTTAATGTATGTTATATATATTTTGGGCTTCTCAATTATAACGTAAAATTTGACAAATTGAAATTGATCCATGAAACTTTAATTATGTTTAGGAATTATTTTGATTTGAGTCTATTGTCTGTGGTATATGATGTACCGATAGTTCAATTTGAGTCACGTATTCATGTCTGACACGTATGGTGTCCGATACTTTATGATATTTTATGGATACTTATCAATGAAGTATCTAATTTATAAAATCGTAGTACATTACAAAAAAAAAATTGAAAAGTGATCAATTTTAATAACAAAAAATAATTAGTCACTATATAGTGACCAAATTGACAACTAAAATAGTTTCAAAAAATTATAATTGGTCTCTAAATTAATAATTAAAATAGTGTCAATTATTAATTGATTTTGAAATTGGTCACTAACATTATATATCAGGTCTTGACTATCAAAATAATTGGTCTCTAATAAAAAAATTTAGATTGACACTAGCAATTACATAATTATTATAGTTTTTAAAGAATTATTATACACTTTTAAAATTTATATATAATGTATCTATCACGTATCATATCCTATTATTTTAGACATAAATATGTGATATAAATGTATCAGGTACCTATAAACGTATCGTTATAACCCTTAAAAAATTACAAGGGCAATATCAATACCACTGCTGTATTTATTTTTACTATTATTACAACTTTTTCGATTGACTTCACCACAACTATATATATATATATATATATATATATATATATATCTTGAAATAGTTTTAATAGGATACTTAATTTTCAAACTAATTTATTTTAAAACTAAAATTTAAAAGAAAACTAAATTTTAAAATTAAAAAGTATATTTAAAAAATTTGTACTTTTCTTTTTTTGTTTTGTTAAACTAACAACTATGTTTAAACTTTGAGTTCTTAATTTGTACGGAAGGATTTAATTACTGTCATATGCAATTTTTATAAAAACAGTTTCAGAATTACAAATTTTATACTAAATATTCTAATTTTAAGTTAATAATAATATTTGAAGTATTTTTTTATTTTCGAATTTGAAATTTTATAATAATTTTATTTCTTAAAGAAGCATGAGAAAAATTAAATAAAAAAATGTATTTAAAAATTGGACGAATAACGTAACATAAATTTCTAAACTATATAAACTATATGTGATTATTAAACATACCAAAAAAATAAAATTACATAAAAGGAAGCCCAAGATATTTTTAAATATATTCCATTGTTAAATATAATATAAGATAATTTTTAATAATTTTTAACAAAACAAATATATATTTTTTTATATCAACAACAGTTAGATAGACGATAAGAAAATGAGTAACAACAAATGAAAATTATAAAACGGGAAAAAACATAAAGAATAAGAAGTTGATACAAAATTAATCATGGGTTATGAAGATTCAAGATTTAGTTTAAATTTGTTGTATTTTGATAATTAGACAAAAGTGTATGTTTCTTTATAACCTTTTATGTTTGAATGAAAGTGAATCATGCACTCCGGAGTGATTAAATTAAGAATAATATCACATAGACTCATTAGCATACTTCCATTTAAACTTTTTGAGTGTAATTTTTTAACATATTTTAAAAAGGCTTCAATTATAGTATATGGAAAATTATATTGTAAAAATCAGTTTTTGACAACTTTATTTTTCTAGTCCATCATAATTTAATATAATTAATTATTATTAGTGATATAATTCATTACTTTTAGCATTAACTATTGATGAATTCATTTCAAAATATAAACTCCTAATTAATCAATTATTCATGAAATAAAGAATCAATTAAGTTGTTTTAGTTGTATTACACTGAAAAACATTATAAACGATATCATTATATCTAATATATTAAATCTTCTTATAACTATTTTTTATAAATTGTTTTTATTGAGTTTTAGTAATTATAGTTGACACATTACACTCCTTAGAAAATTAAAGAGGTACTGATTTTACATCCTTTTAAAAAGTTTCCTTATGTCAAGAAGTTCGGTGACTTTGATGTTGCGCTAATCTTAGTTTGTTGAATATTTGTCACTTCAGGCCATTTCTTCTCAAAACTCGTGTGAATAATTTTACACATTGTGTAGTTTATTTGTCCATTAATTTTCACATTTTATAATTGCAAGTTTCATATATATAAAGTGTGGTTGTAATTGAACTTTTCAAAAATGAAAATAATTTTCCTTAAATTGCGTGAATTGCAAATAGAGAGGTAGATCAATCGAAAAATCTTTTGCATATATATTTTCTTACACCAACTTTTATTTACTTGATATATTTATTGTGTTTGAGAACCTCAAAGTTTCTAACTTGTTAGATGTAGTAAAGTTTTCCGAACATATTAATAAAAACAAAAAAATTAAACACCGATTCAACGTTCTTAACAGCGTATACTTTTATTCAAAATATTTAAAACATTAGTATTTTCTCTTCACGCTTAAACGCAAGTAAAATAATAATCTTTTATGTTAGTTAAGAAAATTAATTAATATGAAATAGTTTTTAATGATTAAATTTTGTTTTTAAATTAATTTATGTTTGATATAGAAAGTAAAAAGGAATTACTGAAAATGGAATCTTAAATAATTAAATATGCGTACGAACAGGTTTTAGGGAAATCAACCCATTGAATAATTTGAATTTAAAAGTATGTTTTTATTGGTAAAAGGAGTACACAATCATCCATATTCAATGAATTTACGAAGGTGAAAACAATTTCCTTTCTACTTTATTCTTTTTTACTCTGCCCAAAACAGAGCATTAGGTTAAAAAAATGTCGGTGGATGAGACGTCTTCGATCCTAGAATTTCCTCCAATGAAATTAACCATCTATTTCACCATTAGCAATGGTAAATAAATTATGTTTGTGAGTATTTTCTGAACCTAGTTTCCGAAAAATTTAAAATTGATTTCATATAAGTACGAATAATATTTAATATTTTTAAAATGAAAGTATATTTTATTCTATTATTTAAATTTATTAATTTCATTTATTATATCATATTTATGTTTTCATTTTTTTTACATGTAGACGGATAGAATACAATAAAATTACTAATCATTTGAAAAATTAATATATATTTTGATTATTACGAAATTTTAGTTATATGTACTTATTTAGTATTTATATAATTCTTTGTATTTTTTTTAGTTGTTATTTAATATTATTCTAGTTTCAAATTTATACTATTATAATATTTTAAAAAAATATTTTTCAAATACTAAATATTTTGATAATATTATGATTTTTCTGTGATTTATATTTTCCTTTTATAGAAATGATTTAATTGACATTTGAAATTTATACAAACATAGAGATAAATATGAGTATATGAATATATCTATTATTTAATGATGAAACTTCTACGTGTTTTTTTGGGGTTTTGTTTTTGTATTTGAGGTTGGTTTGAAATGTAAATTATAAATATGAGTTGATTTATTTTTACTTTTTATAAAAATGTTGTCAAGAATCAAAATAGTTTTACAAGTGAACTCATCATGTTACAAATTTTTTTTTCTTTGAAAAAGCAAAATCGTCATAAGTCATAATGATTTTAGTGGATCAGAAAAGTAAAGTCGTTATGAATCATGACGACTTCACTTTTCAGATTCACTAAAATCATCATAACTCATGACGACTTACTTTTTAAAAGAAAAAAAAAACCGATTTCTATCGTGACGACTTCACCTTTGATGTCGTCGTCCATACAACTTCACTTTGTTTTGAAAAAAAAAAAGAAAGTAAAACGATCCATATTTAGAGATTAAATTCGAAATCAATCCTGAAATTAAAGAAACCTCTTTTGGCATCCGTGGCCCAAACTCACAACAAACTCTTTCGAAGCCAAACTCAAGAACTTAACCCCATGATCAAGTCAATTTTTTGTGCTTAAAACAAAAGAAAATATTAAGAAGAAAGAGCTAAGGAACTGAGATAGAAATATCAGACGAAGATAAAAATGGTTGAAAAGATGTAGTTGCAAGCTTTCAGGTAAATTTGCCTTAGTTTAAACCTCTTATCAAACAGCATTCATTTCCCAACAGGTTTGCGTGGTAGGTTTCTTTCGAAGAAAAAACGTACTTAATCATTAAGTAATGTTTTACTTACAAATTACCATTAATTATAGTGTAAACTTAAGTAGAAGTGCATAACGAGTCAGCAACAAAATTATACATATGCAAAGCAAAACAGGCTCTAATTCAGTCTCTCATTTGAAGACTCTATTTCTCTGTTAGTAACCACGAGTCAAAACCAAACACTAGCCACTACTCTTCCAAGCCATTCAATTATTTGATATCGCAATGAAATATTATCCAAAATTAAAGGGGACAGCACGTCGGTGCGTTGAAAAATGAGAAACATGTTCCCACTCACAAGTTGTTCTCAGTGTTCCCGTTTAACTTCAAACTTTGCAGCCACAAGAAGACAGCATCTCCTACACAATCATTGAAATTCAACACCAAAGATTGACCTTTTACAAAGCTGCCAACTTGCCACCGCATCATAGAAATAACTAGTAGACTGAGACATGCATGTAACAGTAAGTCCCCAAACTAGTATAAATACCATGCACTGCTTGTGTTCTTCAGCAACAGAAACATCAAAAACATGGTTTCCTTAACCTCCTTAGTTCTGCTACTTGCAGCTTTTGTTCTGTCCCCCCAAGTGCTTGCTAACTATGAAAAACCTCCTGTGTACAAGCCTCCCATCGAGAAGCCACCTGTGTACAAACCCCCAGTTCAAAAACCACCAGTGTACAAACCCCCAGTTCAAAAACCACCGGTTTATAAGCCCCCAGTAGAAAAACCACCGGTTTACAAGCCACCGGTCGAGAAACCACCGGTTTATAAGCCACCAGTAGAAAAGCCACCAGTTTACAAGCCACCGGTTGAGAAACCACCAGTTTACAAACCCCCAGTTGAGAAACCACCCGTTTACAAGCCACCGTATGGAAAGCCACCCGTGCATGAGTCTCAATATGAAAAGCCACCGGTGTACAAGCCCCCAGTGGAGAAGCCACCAGTGTACAAGCCCCCAGTTGAAAAGCCACCAGTTTACAAGCCTCCGGTTGAAAAGCCACCGGTTTACAAGCCCCCAGTTGAAAAGCCACCGGTTTACAAGCCTCCGGTTGAGAAACCACCGGTGTACAAGCCACCATATGGGAAGCCACCTTACCCAAAGTACCCTCCAACTGATGCATGATAAGAGGTGTACTAAGTATATGCTAAATAAGAGGCATAGCTATTATTACTATACCATTGCCATGCTCACGAATTATGGAAAGGATTAATCTTAGTTTCTTGGTTTCAAGTTGTCTTTTTTACTGTCTCTGGCCAAGATAAGAATATGCATGCACGGGATGAAATATTTGTGCTTTGTACTCTAGCTTATGAATACAATGTCTTTTAAGACTTTCTGATATTACTTGTCTCGGCAGATTAATTCTTAATGGTAAATCACTTTAACGCAATGTGCTTAACTTAAATATCAGTCCTAAATTCTTGTCGTGCAAGGGAGGTGCATGAAATTTTCTGTGAACAAGAGTGGTTAACTGCCACGGAATTTGCACGAAATATTTAGAGTACCAAATTATATATTTTCTATATATAAATTATTTTTTTTATTAAATAAAAAAAATTATTTCGTCCATTTAAACTATTTTCATAGTTCATATTCTTTCCCATCTTTAATTTTTCTAATTTATTGAATTTATACATTATAGGTATTCAATTTATGTTGAATTCTTAACACAACCGTAAATACATCCATAAAGTTTTACAAATTTTAACATATGTAGCGAAAAATAAAAATTTATTTGACTTAACATTAAAACAAAAATATGTCAAACAGTATAAACAACTCAAATACAATTATAAAATGTGTACAAAATATCAAATAAATTTAACAAAATTTGATTAAAATGATTAAATTCACGTATTTCAAAAGATGAAAGACTAAATTGATCCAAAATTTTAAAATAAACTAATTTTAAAATTTACTGAAAATGAAGAGACGAAAATATATTTAACTCAAAAAATAAAAATAAAATTTCTTTTGAGAGCCACGACTCGTGAACAAGTTCCGCCCTTGGTGATTAATATGGTTACAAAGAAAAGTGGTTAATAAAGGTTACAGAGTCAAAAGAAGAGTGGTTAACGAAGGTGTCTATGTTGTGTTTACTGTCTAATATAAAATGGTTTAAATATTGATTTGCTTTTAATTTTTATTTAGTTTTTGCAATTTATTTCTAATATTTTTTCTTCCATTTAGTTTTAATATTGGTGTCATTGGCTTTAATTTGGTCACTTTTTGTATTTTTGTCACCGAGGTGAACAATAATTCTTATGTGTTATTTTGTGGGTTTTGTGGTTTTTTTTATTAATTTTATTAATTTTTTTATTTTAAAAAAGTATAATATGCTAAACTAGTATTATATCATATATCAATATTAATGTCACGAGTAAAAAACTAAAAAAAATAACAAAATAATAAGGTAGTCAATGTTCAAAGTTAACGATAACAAAAATGATTGAATTAAATAAATTGATAAATATTAAAATTAAAATATTATGATCAAATTAAAAAAACTGAATAAAAATTAAGATCAAATCAATATTTAAACTTAACATTAATTATGTTGGATTAATTTATCTGAGTCAGAAAGTTTTCAGCGGACGGGCCAAAAAATTCTTCAGTTATACTCTTTAACATAGGAAAGAAATAAGGAAACACAATCAACTAGTAAAATAGAATTAACTAACAAACAAAATGTTCCATCAAGCATTCTAAGGGAAAACAAAAAACAAAAAAAAAACTTGAAATTAGCCCTAAATTAAAATTATTTTTATGCAAAATAATAAACTAGTTTTAGCTTACACAAAAATTCATTTCACTTTTTTCTCTATTATTGCTTTCTGAAAAGTTTTGATGAGGAAATTTATTTTAGGCTTAAATATATATTTGGTTTCTATTTTAGTTGTGATGGTTACATTTAGTTCATTTTTTATTTTACATTAAATTATATTTTTATTTTTGTCAATTTTTGTCAATTTGATCATTTTTGTTAATGGTATTCAAAGAATTAATGTTAGTGAACCGTGTATGTCACATGTCAACTCCTGTTTTTTTTTTTTAATTTTAGAAAAATTGTCTATGTGTCACGTCAATATCGTGTCATGTGTCAATGTCAGTACAACATGTGAGTTTGTGGTTGTATTATTTTCTTTTGTTCAATTTAGTCCCTATATTGGTTATTTTTCTCCAATTTCATCTTTATATTCGTTATTTTTTTTAGTCCCAATTTTAGTTAAAATGAAACAATTTTGTTCATTTCAAATTGACACAAAATTTAATGTTTTTATAAATATTATGCTAATTTTTTAAAATTGACATTTTTATTAATATTTTTAAATTCAATTATAAATTAATAAATTTAATTATAAATTGAATATAATTGTTAGATTTAATTGTTAAATAAAATACAATAATTTAAAATATTATTAGAATAACTTTTAATAATTATATTCTAAAATACTAATATTTTTAAAATTGACATTTAAAAATATTAAAAATATTAAAAATATTTTAGAAAGTATACTAATATAAAACATTGTAGATTTTAATATCTAAAATACAAGAAAAATATTAAATGTTTTAGATTTAACGATAAATTTTAGAAATGCAAGAATATTTTTTTTAAATATTTAATAATTATATTCTAATAATATTTTAAAAAATTATATTTTATTTAACAATTCAATCTACGAATTATATTGAATTTATAATTAAATTTACTAATTTATAATTTAATAATTAATAAAAAATGTCAATTTTAATAAATTATATAATATTTATAAAAAATAAATTTGGTCTCAATTTGGAATAGATAAACATGTTTCATTTTAACAAACACTAAAACTAAATTTAACAAAAATAATGAATATAAAAAATGAATTGAACAAAAATAATGAACATAGGAGTCAAAATGAACAAAAGGAAATAACACAAGCACAAATTGACACGTGACACTTAATTATTTAAACCGCATCAGTAAAAAGGATAAAATTGACAAAAATTAATGAAAATAAAAACTTAATTTGAGTGCAAAACCAACATATGATTAAATTGAATAAATCCAACGAAAATAAAAATAAAATATATATATTTAATTTTTTATTTTAATAAAGGAGAGAAACATAAGAATAGTGATGAAAATCACGCCCACCTAGAAGGGACTTTCTTCTTGCACCTCTAAATTTTCTTCTAAACTCCCAAACCTTTCGTCGTTGTCAATTATGTCCTTAAAAAAAATTACTATGTTATAGACTATACTTACTAATACTCACGCAGTCCCAAGTCACTTTCAACCAAGTGTTTTCTTTCTTCTCGACTTTGAGCCCCTTTCTTCCTTTCATTTAAAGTGTTTTTATGAGTTTCTTACTTTGTTCATCTTTGTATGTTTTTTTTTTTTTTTTTTTCTTTTTTCTTTTTTTTTTTTTTTTTTTTTTTTTCTTGCTAGACGTGTTTATTTCTATTGTATTTTTTATTTACCAAAAGTAATAGTATTCACCAGATTTGAAAAAAAAAATAATCAAGTAGTCAGATTTCGAAATCCAATTAAGGAAAACACTATATTTAAAATTTTGATTTAGGAAATCACCGAATTTGTAAAGTTGGTTAAGGAACTTACCCGATTTAGCAACTTATCAAATTTTGATATTAGATTTAGGAAGTCACCGGATCTAGAAATTTGGTTCAATAACTCATAAAATTTCGAAATCCAACTTAGGAACTCACCGGAATTTGTAGGATTTTGAAATTTGATTTTATAATGAAATTCGGCTTAGGAATTCACGGGATTTCGAAATCTAGTTAAGAAATTCACCGTATTTCAAAATACGATTAAGAAACTCACCAAATTTTGAAATTCGGTTAACTCTTCTCCCGAGATTCAGAATACAGTTAACTCTTCTCTTGATTTCAAAATTCGGTACATATATATAACTTTTTAATTTTTTTTTGAATGGCTTATGCTTTTTTTAGTTTTTTTTTTTTTTTTTTTTTTTTTTTTTTTTTTTTTTTTTTTTTTTTTTTTTTTTTTTTTTTTTTTTTTTTTTTTTTTAATTTTATTTATTTTGTGTGTTCTTTTTAGTTTTTAGCTTTCTTTTAATGTTATTAAATTTTTTTAGTTTTTTAATTTTACTTAATTTATTGTCTTTAAATTTTGTTATTTGTTAGGTATATTGTTTTAATGTTTCTTTGTTATAATTTAGTTATGTTTTAGCTGTATTATTATTTTTTCTTTATTTTTTAAATTTATTTTGCTTGTTTTATGAATTTGTTATCTTTATTTTAGTTATTATTGATCAAGTGAGGTATCCTACACTCATATCATGTTGTAGGTTGTTAGAGTTTTGTATCTAATATGGAAGATTTTCTTTTAAGTTTTATGTAATCATAAGTAAATTGGGAAGCTTCATATGAGATTTCTCTTCTTTTATAAATAAAATGTATGAGGGAGATTAAATAACTTTACAACTAATAAGAGGTTTTTCTCACTCGTGATGAGTTAATTTAATGGGTTTGAGGGATTGATTTTAATCTTGATTTTGTTGTTGTCATTATAAGGTCTGATAAGGCTAATGATCAACCTAAGAGAAAGACATATGTATTGTTATAATATGAAAGAGGTGGAAAAATATAAAAAATACAAATCGAATTTTCAACCTATAGTATATCTAGCACAAGAAAATGCAATTGTCTTTTTAAACCAATAAGTAAACCAATTTCTAATGGAGAGGGATAGATATTGAATGTAATGTGTGGATATCATAACCATGATTTGTCACATTTAGTTGATTACCCTTTTGTTAAGAGGATAAAATTCACTGAACATTCTTTGTTTGTTGATATGACTAAGAGTTAAATAAAACCTGCAGATATTTTTTTTATTTCCAAAAACGACAATGAGTGTAATATCACACCCATCAGAAATGTAAGAGATTTCAAAGATAAGGAATTTAACAGATTTCAAATTCCGATTAAGGAGTAGAACATATTTCGAAATTCGGTTCTTTCAAAAGAACAATTTTGAAATCCGGTGTTATGGTTTCCTAGACCTAATTTTGAAATCCAGTATTAACGCTCCAACTCCGGTGTTTCTGTGAGCAGATATGATCTATTACGGATTTTATTCCAGCTTTCAAAAAAAATTAACCATGATCTACCGTTGGATTTCAAATTCTCTTTGATTATTTTTTAATCTTACATTTTTAAACTTATCTTTGAAATGAAAATTAAGTTGAGAAGATTATTAGAGATAGAAAATGTGTTACTTAGGATGTCATTTTTATGAACATAATTGATTAATTTTTGAAATATTTATTTTCTTTTTAAAATTTTTAAAAAAGTTATATATATAAAATATAAAATTATTTTTATTAGTTTTTAGAGAAAATATTCATTTGTTGCGACAGATATTAACCTTACATTTATGAATTTTCATTTACGAAATGTCTCCAGGAACAAGTGTTGTTTCACGCATGGAAATACTCTATGTTCTGCAATAAATTCTTCTGGTCGACCTACTCTCAGTGATAGGAAAAATATGTTGGAAATTTATTCTATTATCTTCTATATGATCCAAATACATGATAGGTGATAAGTATATACTTATTGGTGCTGAAGAACTCGATATAAAAATGAGTTGCTTATTTATTATTTTGCTCACGTTTCCTTTCGTTCTGACATCGTTTTTTTTTTTTTTTTTTTTCAAAAGGTAATATTATTTACATGTAAAATGGTGATTTTGCATCAGTGACACTATAATTTGCTACTTTCGGGGTTAAAAAAAAGATTTTTTATACTACGATCATTTGAAAATTTTTATAATGATAAAATAATCTTAATAAAAATTATTTTTTATATTTTAAGAAGAAAAAATGAATAATAATAAAAAATAGTATCAAATAATAGTAAAAAAGAGTGTAGTATCAAAATATCAGTGTTCTAGAAATAAAAAAAGTATAAAATTAGTGGAAGATTCATACAGATTCCAAATGAAGTAAAATAAAAATCTATAATCTATCTATAATACCCGTTTTACCCTTAGTTATTTTAAAAATTAATTATTTTATAAATAATTTAATTTTAATCATTTTTCTACAAATCTCTTTTGTCTTAAATCATCATTTAAATTTTCTTTTTACATATCTTATTTTTTTTATAATTTTATATTTAACATTTATTTTAAAAATTATATATTTATTATTGATCTTAACTTTCTTGAAAATTAAAAAATGCAAATACACAAGCGCTGTCGCGCGTGTGTGTTCGCTAGTAATATATAAAGAGGATTTCCTTTTTTGTATCCATATTTCTAAATACCAATTTTATCCTTTAAAATATAATTATTTATTTTTGAAAATTGATCGTTACTTTATATAAAGAGGATTTCCTATTTTGTGTCCACATTTCTAAATACCAATTTTACCCTTTAAAATATAATTATTTATTAAATTTTTGAAAATTGATTGTTACTTTTACAAATATTTTTATAAATTTTTTTTTTTTATTTATCAACCGTTATTCTCTCATCTTTTTTGATATATTTTCCTCTATTTTTAATAAATATAATTTTATTTTATATATTAAGTTAATACATTACATTATTATCACCTATTAATATAATATTATGTATATTTAAAAAATGCATAACGACAACGTCTAATAGTTATGTCTATGGTATACATATACATGGGTATTTGTTAGGTTAGTGTAGTTGTTGTTTTTCTGTATGGTGCACACTTTCCCGCTTTCAATCTCGTGTGTGGACTTTACTAGCAAAATAGTTGAAAACAATGAAATTTGCTAACCATCTTTAACAGCAGATCAAACCAGGTGACACTAATCAACTGGATACTATAATTTCAATATAGCCAGCACAATATTTTAGTCCTATTTAGTACATCCAATAATTTGACATAGGTTAAATACGTCATTTCCCTTCAATTTTTTTAGATATCCTTGTTTTAAATGATGTTAGTAGTTACTTTCATTCAATTCCTTTCCCAAAGCTATTGCCGTGGTAGCTTTATTTCTTCATTAAAAAATACAAAGTAATGTACTGGATTCATATTTTTCTTATAATACACAAGTCTTGCTTTTTACCAACCAAACATAGCAAATGATACCAAACTAAATTACATTAAAGTTCAGATTTTCCTGTGAAGACACTTTTTCTTTATAGTAAAGTAGTGTAGAAGCAAAACTGAAACCGGCTACTATTAAATTATTTGAAGTGATTTCACATCGCACTTGCAACTAAACCCCACAATTTTAATTTTTTCCAAAGAAAATGAAAAAAATAGTGAAAAAGTTAAACGCTCCCTTTCAATTTCCAACTTGGCAACTACAAGAAGACAAAAACGCCGAAACTTTATTGAAAATCCAGACCAAAAATTGACCCTTGTACATAAATACCTAGATAGTGCGTCATAGAATAACTAATAAACTGAGACATATATGTAAGTATCTGTTGGGATATGTTTCGAATGCTTTGCTTATTGAGATATTGTGATTTTAGATATATGTATGACATTAATTTTAGGGTTAAATATTTTTTTTTTCCACGTTTCAGTCAATTTTGAAATTAATTTTTTTTCGAAATTTTATACCAATTTAGTCATTTATCTTTAGAAATATGTGGATTTAGTCTTTTTTACCAAATTTTGTTAAATTTATTTGACATTTTAAACGCATTTTATTATAATATTTGAGTTAACATTGAAGCAAAAATATGTCAAAGGGTATAAATAATTCAAATACTATCATGAAATGCGCTTGAAACGTTAGATAAACTTAACAAAATTTGGTTAAAATAACTAAATTCAAGCATTTTTAAAGATAAATGACTAAATTGGTCAAAAGTTTTGAAAATGAATTGATTTCAAATTTCACTATAACTTGAGGGACCAAAAACATATTTATCCTTTAATTTTATACATTTAAGACATTTATATCACTTTAACCTTAAAAACTTAAAGCAATGATTTATTTTTATATAATATTTAACTTCATGTATTCTACGCTATGTGAATTTTTAACTCATAATTAGAGTATCCCAACAGTAACAATGAGTCCCAAACCACTATAAATAGCATGCACTGGTTGTGTCATTCAGCAACAAAAACATGAACAACATGGCTTCCTTAAACTCCCTAGTTCTGCTCCTTGCAGCTCTTGTTCTGTCCCCTCAAGTGCTTGCAAACTATGAAAAACCTCCTGTGCACAAGCCTCCCATTAAGAAGCCACCGGTAGAAAAACCACCGGTTTATAAGCCACCGGTTCACAAGCCCCCAGTTGAGGAAAAACCAGTTCGGAAACCACCAGTGCACAAGCCACCACATGGGAAGCCACCACTGCATGAGTCACAATATGAGAAACCCCCCGTTTATAAGTCCCCACCAGTTCACAAGCCTCCGGTGGAGAAACCACCGGTGCACAAGCCACCAGTTCAGAAACCACCGGTTCACAAGCCACCACATGGAAAACCACCGGTTCATGAGTCTCAATATGAGAAGCCTCCTCTTTATAAGTCTCCACCAGTTGAGAAACCACCGGTTTACAAGCCCCCAGTTCAGAAACCACCGGTTCACAAGCCACCCCACCCTAAGTACCCTCCAGGTTCCAACTGAGCCACCCACCTGTGATGTTCAGAATTGTGCTTTAACTATATGCAGAAATAAGAGGTGTTTGTAACTGCTACCGTTGTCGTGTTTTAGTTTAGTTTGCATGTTCTGGGAAGGACCACTCTTAGTTCTTCTTTTCAAGCATTTCTTTGCCATGCATGGATGCGTAATGTAGAACCGAGAAACACTGCTTTCTACTCCAAACTATGAATAATACAACTTTATATTATTAATCATATCACCTTTCCTTCCTTAAACACTCTGTGTTATGTTTGGGATATAAGTCCAAGGGTACGTTGGAAAGAGTTTATTTGGACTTATGTCACTTACACTTCTATCACTGTTTGAAAGAATTTATCAAAATATATTTTTTCTATAGTTGTTTTGAAACTGTTTAGACAGACTGTTTTTATTTATTAAAAAAACTATTTAATCAAAAAGTGGCACCAAAACTAATTAGTTCTCCTTAAATAGTGAGATATATAATAAATATGTATTTTTTTTATTAATGCGGTAAAAACTAAGAAGGTTGAAACTAAATAAGAAAGTTAATTACTTATTTTTTACCTTTTAATTTTGTACTTGTATAAACATGTGGAAGTAATTTATTATGTAACGAGAAAGACAATAATATTTTAAATCATTTTTTTATATTCATTTTTAATTTACCATTTCAATCATCTTTTGATTATTTACTTTTATTTTTTTAGTGGTGTGATTTGATAAGTTAAGAATAGTTAGAGCGGTGAATTAAAAATAAATCAAAAATAGTGAGTCAAATATCATTAAACAATGTGCGTTTATCCTCACGTGAATTTCGTAACTTAAGATGTACCAAATGGTATCTTTACCAAAAAACAAGAACGCTAATTTTTAACAGATACTTATATCGATTACAAGTAGATTTTAAAATATATTAAAAAAAAACTTCGTCATATTCTAAATGGTACTTAATGATTTATAGTTATTGGATTTGAGAATTTAGCTACAAAAGGCTAAGATGTTTATGTACCATTAAGTATTTCACTTCATAGTTGATGAAAGATATGAGAAAATTGTTCATTGGGAGATTTTTTATTTCACTTCATGGAGTCACATATTATTAAAAAACTTTAAGTCTATCTTAGCTTTAAAAAACTAGTTTATAATGTGAGATTTACATTCATTTATAAATTGTTAATTAACCTTATTTTTAGTTAATATAAGACTTTTAACACACTTGTTCACATTGAAGAATATATATCTCAAGCGTGAGACTAGACATTGATAGGTGATCTCATAACGGTCCGATAGTGAGTGGAACAATAGATCTAACAAACAATAAACTTCAATAAGATATTATCTAACTCGTGGCTCTAATACTATTTTAAAATGTGAACTTTAAGTCTAATTCAACCTTACAAAATATGTTTGTACGGTGAGGTTTGCACCTACTTCTATATTGTAAGCTGACCTTGGTGATGTAGGACTTCCAACACATAGTAGGAAGACATTTTTATGACCTTGGTCTTTGTGTAAGTTACTTATCCAAGTATGAAACTAATTAATTTACAGGTAAGATTGCTATTTTATGGACACATGACCATCATGTTACCAAAGATACGCTTAAAAGGCCTAATTGCCCAAAAATATTATGAAGAAATTAACCTTGAATTCGCTCTTTGTATTATGAAATGGTATTATGGTTTAGGATTTTCTATTAAAAAGTCTCACATAAACACCAGTGCAAGCAAGGATTTCCACTGCGGTTGTTTTGGTCATTTGCTTAGGTTTAAGACCTGAGGCAAGAAATGGTGACCTTTTTGTCTCGGTTATTAATTGAGGCATATTTAGCTCTTAGTGTCTCGATTTCTAAGACAATTGAGGCCTAATATGAATTAAAAAATAATCAAAATGGTGTTTTTGCCTCAATTCTAACTGAAACCATGCGAAAAATTGAGAGTACCTCGGTTATAGGACAACGAGGTCTAATGTCCATTTTAAAAAAAGAAATCAGTGTGATCTTTAAGGCATAACACCACTGTTTTAGTTACAATCTAGGCATAAAGTGAGCCTTTTTTTAATGTATATTCTATTTCTCTTAAATACAGTTGGCAAATATTCATGACATTTTAGACATGTATATTAAAATATATATTTGCACTATACTATTAAAAAAATATTAGTCTTTTTAAACGGTCAAACAAGACAATTCAAGATTCAATACTTATAAATTATTACTTCATCCTCTTAAATAAATTTTAAAAAACATATTCTTTCTTAAAAAATCTTCGAAACAGGAAATAATTTTTGTATTGAATCTTAAATGGGAAACTAAGGCTAACTCAATGCAATAATAATTTTAAACCAAACAAAATAAATTAATATATTTAAGCATTAATATAAAAGTTTCCATAAATCAATAAATCAATATAATTAATCACTTATCAAACATACAAAAAATAATTATGGAACCTAAGGGAACACACAAACACAATCAAAATCGCAAAAAAAAAAAAAAATCTTACACACTAACTGAAATCCTAATAACAAGGGAACATGAGCAACTCGTCCAAAAACAAAAAATGCAAAAAAAAAAAAATTAAAAAACCACTAACCACTGGTGGTTTCGACCATGAGTGTGCGACCTCCCTCCTTCAACCACAATAGCAGCGACGACGACAATGGAGGCGTTACGCAGTAGCGTGGTGGACGCATGGTGGTTGGAAGCAATGGCGATGCGTAATGGCAGCAGAACAAATGCAGGACCATCACGCAGAGGAAAGGTGGCAACAACATCACAAAGATAAGACGAGAAGCAAAGAAGACAAAGATTTGTCAAATTTCCCAATTTTAAGCACTAGATTTAAGATTCTGCCTCGACTTCACCAAAAACTGTTGCATAAACCTCTTTTCTGCTTCGTTTCAGCTAACTCGAGGCATAAACGTGCATTCTGCTTCGGGTATATGACCAACCGAGACATATACTTCAAAAATTATAAATTTTTTTTTATTTCTTGAATTAAGTGACACTATCTTCCTTGGGCACGTGGAAAACCGAAGCCATAAGGCTTTTATGCATTAGTTTAAGGGAAATCGAGCTAGAATCTTTGAGTTTCAGTTTAAAAACGTTAAAAGAGCAGGAATTTTGAACTATTTTATAGGCATTAGGCTTCAGTTGGTATGGAACTGAGGCATATAAGCTTTTCTACTTTGCTTGTTAGCAAAACCAAGGCATAAAAGTTCGCCTAAATTTAGAAAATGTCATCGCGTTTTGATATGTCTCGTTTCTGCAGGAACCAAGGCATAATGATCGAGTTTAAAAGGCAAATATGTACTAGTGAAACTAGAACTGATGTTAATTTACCGTATATAAGAGGGTACAAACTTTACCTTACTTGTAGATTTGAGTTAAACTTAAAGTCCAATTCTTAACATGATATCAAAGTCATGTGCTTGAACTTATTATAGTAAAGTTTGTTGTTTTGTTGAATTTATTGTTCCACCCACTATTGGACCACTCATAAATGTCTAGCATCAACTACAGTTAGGATCATTTTATAATATATATAAGTGACTTACACTCTGCCTTACAAGCTGATTTTGTAGAGTTAAACTAGACATAAAATTCACTTCTTTTATGTATGAGTGTAAAAGTTCATCCTTTTTACTTGAGAGACATGTTCTATTTATACTACTTACCATGTGTCAACACCCAATTTTGTCCGGGTTATAATGTGTTTTACTTCTCATAATCTTATTTTACTTTCATTTTGTTTTTCTTTTCATCTTATTTTACTTTTTTTTATTATTATTCTATTATTATTTTATTTTATTTTGTTTTATTTTATATTTTATATTTTATATTTTGTTTTGTTTTGTTTTATTTTGTTTTATTATTTTATTTTCTTTCATTTTAATCTTATTTTATTTATTTTTATTTTTATTTACAATTTTCTTTATATTCCTTTCTTACTTTTTATTACTTTAGAAAAAAAAATGAAATGAAAAAAAAGAGAGAAGACCAAGAGGTTAACGTAAGGTCTCTGATAGTTAGGGGTAGTAGCTAGTTGGCCATGGTCATGATGGCTGAAGAAGAAAGGAGCAGGAAGCAACATCTGCTTACAGCCTTATCCCACTTCTCGAGGTGGGAAGGGAACATAGCAGAGACACAACAAATATCATCAGAGTCCCTTCATTCAGGGGATTCACCTTCTTCACTCAGGAAGGCTTTTTCTCATTCTGTTCTCTGCAAAACAAAAAAAAACACCTTCATCCTCAGGATTCCAACTAAAACACCATAACCCATCCATGGGGGTAGGTGATGGTTGGTGCCATGAGCGTAGATGAGGAAGAAACCTCTTTAGGGTTTTCATAGTATTAGAGTTATTTTTGGGTTTGCGTTTAAATCTGCTCCCATTAACTTCCAGTACCACCACTTTTAATATTCTCACCCTTCTGTGTATTGTTTCATGTTTTACTCTGTGCACCCCCTTTTATCCTTTATCTCGCACCCCTGTTTTAATTTTTGCTGTGAGTACCCCTGATATTTACTAACCTCGCACCCCTGCCACACTTGTTTCATACTTTACTCTACGCACCCCCTTTTTCTTTTATCTCGCACCCCTGTTTTAATTTTATTTGCGAGTACCCCCTGATATTTACTAACCTCGCACCCCTGCCACCCTTGTTTCATGTTTTACTTCGTGCACCACCATAATTGATAATGTTGCACCCCTGTTTATGTTTATCTTGTTTTGGGCCTGTGTTTTATGTTTACTTCATGCACCTCACACATTACTCATGCACCCTATTATTATTAAAAAAAAAATTCTCTTTCTTTCACTTTTGTCCTTTTTGTTATTAAATTTTCTTTTATCCTTTTTTTGTTATTTATCTATTATTATTATTATTATTATTATTATTATTATTTTCTTTTCTCTAAAAAAAAGAGAAAACAAAAATGTTTTAAATTATTAAAAAAAAGAGAAAAAATAGGAAAATCTAAACATGAAAAATGTTCTCTTTTGTTTTATTGTGTCTGTCCGGTCGCCCGCACCGTGTGACACTCATTTTCAAAATATCAAAAATAGTTTTCTTTATATTTTAGTGTCTGTCCGATCACTCGAATTATATGACACATGTTTTTTCAAATAATCTCAAAAGCATAAAAAAATACAAAAATTTTAAAAATACAAATATCAACATTTTCCAACAAATATTTTCTTCAAGAACTACGTGATCCTTGATTCTCCACTGTGAGATACGTAGGAGCAAGGTTAGTCCTTGTCAGGTTCACCTCCAAAAAAATCAAATCATTTTCTTAATTGTTTTTCAAATATCTTTTAAAGAACTACGTAACCCTGATTTCTCATTTTGAATGAGAATACGTAGGACCAAGGTCAATCCTTGTCGGGCCCAAAAAATTAAAAAAATATTTTGTTTCTTTTAGCATTTTTGTCTTATTATTTTTGCGAAAAATTAATATTTTGAAAATCACATCAACTTTGCATTTTTAATTAAAGGTACCACCCTCGGGCGGGCGCGATAGGTATTCTCTTTCTTTGTCGTTTTTTAATTATCTTGGAGATTTCATAATGCTTACTCTAAAACTTTTTGTTTATACGGATCTTTTTCGTTTCTCTTTTCATCTTCGGATTCCTATCTAACGATCCAGGACGTAATCTAGGACGTGAAGAATAGAATAAGAAAAAAGTGGATTCTGTGTTTTCTTGCTTGTGCGGAATTTTGAAATATTTTTTGGATTTTCTCTATTTTAACATCTTTAACTAGTAAATAAAAAAAAAAACAAGTTCAAAAAAAAAATACCAAATTATCAACGGAAAGAGAGGGATTCAAACCCTCGCTACAAGAATTTGTACAACGGATTAGCAATCCGTTTTACTTTTATGGTTTTCCATAGTTTTCCAGGATAACTATGGTGACGACTCCAAATCTCTTTTTTGGTGATAACTATGGTTGCGATACCATGAACTTCCTATCTTCTTGAATCCAATTGGGCCCAATTGTTGTTGACGTAACTTATTAGTGCTCTAATTTTGATTAACAAAGTGTTTTACTTAATTAATCAAATGGTTCGTTGTTATTAAATGTCCTAATTAACGAGGTTTGATGTGCCTAGCTATTTACCTAGGATGACATCGACAAATTGTGAGCGATTGTGACATGGCGATACTTGTCTCCTCAATTTTCAACCGACGAAAATGTAGGCCATATTATGTAGTATCAATTTTACCATCTTTTTAATTATTATATAAATAAGACCATTTAAGAAGATTTTCAATACCATCAAAGTTATTCCATATTTGTACTAATGTTGTACATCTTAAATAGAGATGGCAAATAAACCCGTGCCCGTGGGTATCACCCGAACCCGTCCCCGTTTTGACGGGGAATCCCCGCTTTGACTGGGTATGGGTATGGGTATGGGTAATACCCGAAATTTTCAACTGGGGATGGGGATGGGGAT
>Ga0209589_1004038_pt1 | contig 25513 bp, 28 predicted proteins | sample CowpeawhiteBW_FD_187525 | JGI IMG/M metagenome (GOLD analysis project Ga0209589, IMG submission 187525) | Root nodule microbial communities of legume samples collected from California USA - Cow pea white BW (SPAdes) (version 2) | ecosystem: Host-associated > Plants > Roots > Nodule | place: USA...
TGGCCCCACTTTCTTTCTTCTGGTATAAACATTCCATATCTTGGGCCTAGTGTCAATAATTGTGCCTTGTTGAGTAACAGGCCCATGCTCCTTTCTCACTGTATGACTCTTATTTGGAGTCCTATCACACTCCCCCTCAAGCTGGAGCATATATTGTTAAAAATGTACTCAATCCGAGATCCTCTAAGGGACTTGGTGAATACCTTAGCTAGCTGATTGCTAGAGTTGACAAAATCAATAGTGATTTCTCCATAGAGCACCTTTTCTCTAACAAAGTGACAATCAATTTCAATGTGTTTGGTTCTTTCATGGAAGACCAGGTGTGATGCAATGTGAAGTACAGCTTGATTGTCACAAATAAGCTTTGCTTCAGCCTAAGCCACGTAAGCTCACAAGTGGCTGCTTCCATAACATGGTATTCTGCTTCTACACTAGATTTGACAACTATATTTTGCTTCTTGCTCCTCCATGTGATAAGACTACCTCTGATAAGAACACAGTACCCAGAAGTGGATCTTCTATCTGGTGATCCTGCCCAATCCGCATCAGAGTAACAAGTGATCTTAGTACTGCCTTTGTCTTCATATAATAATCCTTATCCTAGAGCCTTTTTTATGTAACGAAGAATACGTGTCACAACATCCCAATGGCTATCACAAGGAGCATTTAGAAATTGGCTTACCACACTAATCGCTGAAAGTAATGTTGGGTCTGGTGATGGTAAGATAGTTAAGTCTACCTACCAAGCGACGATATCTTTTCATGTCTTTCAATGGCTCCTCCTGACCCAAAAGAAGCTTGATATTGGGATCCATAGGAGTATCACAAGGACGACAATCAAGCATAGCAATTTCAGTAAGAATGTCCAGGGCATACTTACGTTGATTAATGACAATTCCAGAAGCAGATTGAGCAACTTCAATGCCTAAGAAATATTTGAGAGGGCCCAAATCTTTAGTATGAAATTGCTATGAAAGGGTGATCTTTGAATTGTCGAATTCCAGGCTCATCATCACCCGTGATGACAATGCCATCAACAAAAACAAGGTAAATGCACTTGCCAAAAGAGGATTGGAAGTAGAAGACAGAGTCCAAGGAGGTTGCTTAAAAGCATAGAGAGACCATTGAGTCTTACAAACAAGACGAGAATCATTGGGAGCAAGGAAACCAGGAGGTTGTTGTTGGGAATCCAAGTGTGAGTCTAAGTCCCACATTGGCTAGAAATGAGGAAATATAGCACTATATAAGGATAAAGACCCATAAATTCATTGCCTTAAGGTTTTTGGTTGATAGTGGTGTCAATACCTTTTGTGGTTGAGCTCAAGTCTCATTGGTGTTGTATCTCCCTAGTGAAACCCCCTCTATAGACCTAACAACTGGTATTAGAGCCAATGGTTAAAACCGGCTCAAGCAAGTGTAGGTCCTTGTATCGAAAGTCTTCCTGACAAGGATTCCAGGTAAGCGTGTCCCGTTAAGATGAACGACGGTACGAGAAGGGGTACTTGTTGTTGGGAATGCTTCCATTGGAGGGGGAGTGTACCAATGTGGTTGAAGGGACTCACCCTTGAGGGAGAGATTGTTAGGAATCCAAGTATGAGTCTAAGTCCCACATTGGCTAGAAATGAGAAAGTAGAGCACTATATAAGGATAAAGGCCCATAAACTCATTGCCTTAAGATTTTGGGTTGAGAGTAGTGTCAATACGTTATGTGGTTGAACTCAAGTCTCATTGGTGTTGTATCTCCAGTGAAACCCCCTCTATAGACCTAACAATTGTTCCATATAAACTTCTTCCTACAATTCACCATGTAAATGCATTTTCAATATCTAGCTGATGAAGAGGCCAATGATGAATAGCAGCCATAGCTAGAAAGAGACGAACAAAAGTTATTTTGGCCATAGGAGAAAGGGTGTCCCCATAATCTACACCAAAAATTTGTGTATATTGGCGACCAAACGAGCTTTTAACCGATCAATATGACCATCAGGTCTAATTATCTGTATAAACCCAATGAAAGCCAATAGTTTGATTGCCAGGAGGTAAACGAACAAGTTCCCATGTGCCATTAGAATGGAGTAAAGATCTTGTGTTGAATATAAGAGTGTGAGGAACCTGATTATTAAGGACAGAGGAAGGCATGCGGTTGATCAAATAACATGCTGTCAAAATGAAATCAACCCAGAATCGAAGAGGAATATTGTGGTTAAGAAGAAGAGTATGGGCAGTTTTAACCAAGTGTCGACTCTTTCTTTCAGCGACACCATTCTGTTGTGGTGTGGGAGAGCAAGATGTTTGATGGAGGATACTGTGTGAACTCAGAAAAGACTGAAATTGGGAAGAAATATATTCATGAGCATTGCCAGTGCGTAAAATTTTAATAGATGTGCCAAATTGATTTTGAATTCTAGTCGAAAAACCTTGGAAAATAGAAAAAACATCAGAACGATTTTTCATCAAGAATACCCAAGTAAATCAAGAGAAATTGCCAATGAATGTAACAAAGTAATAAAAACCCAAAGTAGAACAGACAAGACTAGGATCCTAAATATCGGAGTGAACTAAGGCAAAATGTGGCAAAGCACTTTTATTAACCGACAAGACTCACATTGAAAAGATAAACTATGTGAAAGACCGAGAATCATGAGACGCATTTTGGTAGGATTAGGATGACCTAAGTGTTGATGCTCAAGAGCATGAGACACAATGGAGATACAAGCAACCGATTGTGACAGATAGTATAATCCTCGAGACTCATGTCCGGCTTCAGATAGTATTAACAAAAAGAACAGAGTAATTTTGGGTGCGAGTGAGCTTGCTTATGGAGATTAAATTAAAGGACAACCAAGAATATAAAGCACAAAATCTAGGGTAACATTAAAAGAAGGATGTGTTTGACCAATGCCATGAACTTTTATTTGAGAGCCATTTGCCATGGTAACGGAGGGTAAAGAATCCAAATAAGTGAGTTGAGAGAAAAATGACTTGTTACTAGACATATGATCATAGGCACCAGAGTCAAGAATCCAAGGTCCAAGGGAGGAGGACTTGGAAATACAGGCTATAGGATTACCAGATTGAGTAATGACGACGACAAGTTGTGTAGGCTGCATGGCTGCCTTGTATTGGAGAAACTCATTACAGGCATCAACTGAAATTGAAACCTCATCTGATGGTTTTGGACGATTCACTTGAGGAATATTAGTTGTCTTGTGTTATTGTCGTGCCTTTGTATGACATTCTGCCTCAGTATGGCCATATCATAGAAAAAAGTTGCAACAAGGGCATTTATCACGATATCTACAACTTGAGTGTGAGCTTTTGGAATCCATGGGACAAGTACCTGAAAAGGGCTAAAACGGGGGGCCTGGGTGTAAGGAAGGAGATAGAGGGAGAGCCAACAAGTGAGTTGCGCCGGAACAATGAACAAAACGCAAGCAGAGACAAGTGCTGAGACAGACGCGCCAGAAAGAAACTACGCGTGAGGGTGAGTGCAGCGGCGGATTGGAACGATGAACAAAGTGCAGCGTGGTCATTGGAGGCAAACGGTCCGGATCACAGTAGGCACATAATAAATATGGAATCAATCACCCTAATTTACGAGATTATGTAACGGTTGATTTCTTAGAAATTTGTAACCACTGATTATATTCTAACAATATGTATGTATGTATGTATATATATATATATATATATATATATATATATATGTGTGTGTGTGTGTGTGTGTGTATATATATATATATATATATATATATATATATATATATATATATATGTGTGTGTGTGTGTGTGTGTGTATATATATATATATATTTACGTTGATTGGATAATTTAGGAAACAAGCACAACCTATTCTAGGAAACAAATCGTTGAGATTGTGGGATTGATATGCTAGTAATACAACCAAAATACAACCAATATACAAAATTGAAACTAATAGAATTAAAATCTAAAACTTCCTATAGTATTGTGACAGAATAAAAACTAAAACTTAAAACATCTCAACACTCTCCAACCAATTTAACATGAAAATACAAGTCAAAATTGTGATTTACACACCAAACACATGAATCTACAAGGAAAAAATACAAAGAAACTCACCAGTGTGGATCATTCTCAGAGGGTATTCCAAGAATTAGTGAAGTAATAATGCCAAGGCAAGTGCCAATTTGGCATAAAGACCCAAGGGCACCCCTATATTTTGTTGGAGCTACCTATACCACATGATAGCAAAGAGTCATGAGTGAGAAAGGCTTGTTATTTTTGTTTTAAAATGTCTTTCCTCGACATATCAAAAACAAAAGCACAGAAAAAAAAAGAAGAAGCATAAACCATCTTCGTTAGAAAAGACCAAACACATTGAGATTGACTGTTATTTTATTCGAGAAAAGATCAAGAGACATCAAGACTGAGTCTGTTAATTCAAGTGATCAATTAATAGATATTTTCACAAAATCTTTACAGGGACTTAGAATTGATTATATTTGTAATAAGCTTGGTACATACGATTTATATGCACCAACTTGAGGGGGAGTGCTAAATATTGTTAAGATATTATTAGTTACAACATATTTTTAGTTACAAAATCTTATGTTAGTCACAATAATGTGTATTTGGGCTTAGTCCATATTTTCCTTTATTATTCTTCATTATAAATATATTACCCTATGTATATATTAATCCTATACCTATGTGTATATTTTCCTATTTTCTTAATTTTTACTAAAAATATGTTATTTCTCCTTATGCCAAATGTTAGATATATCGCATTAATTAAGGAAACATAACGTCTATTGTTTATTAGAGAAAATAGATATTGTTTGATATTTGTAGATATTGTTTATTACAATATCTTCTATTTACCATATTTATGTTTGGTTGTCATATTTACTTATATCACTCTTTATTATAAATACATTCATCCTATGTGTATTTTAGACACACGGGAGACTAACCCTATATAATTTTCCTCAATATTCAACACCAAATGATAAATGTCATTTGGGGTGTCAACAGAACTAAGATGCCAAAGTACACATTGATGCCTAACATGATTTTTATTTAAAAAAAATAAAGAGGGAGATTTGAGGAAGAAAAGTAATCTAATCTTATTTCTTAATAATTAGATCAAAGTTTACACTAAAGTATTTATAGTCTCAGTACAGCTATCATAGTGACAGTTGTATAACTGAAAATATTAACGGCATATAGTCATGTATGTAACAGACTTACTACTTTGTTAAGAACTAATTGCCCAAGAGACAGTTGAATAATGACTCTTCCATTATGAGTAACATAAAGGTATTAGGAGTAAAGGGTAAACTGTACAGATGAGATAAGTCGGACAAGAAAATGATTATGTACAAAGCTAAAGTTGATATCCACATGTACCTCAGATATATATATTGGAACAAGAACCGTATTCACACCTATACCAAGACCAACAAGAAATCTTCCCCCAATTACCTCATTCAAGGAGTGAGCTTGTGCACTGTAAAACAATTAGAACATGTATGTTAACAATATGAGTTATAGCAAAGGACCTACAATTTCACATCAAAAAGCTTGCAGTCTGTGGGCAAATATGCATTGATGATCAAATTGGAAAAGTCAATTATGTTATAATCATAAATGACATATCCGTAATAAATCATGTTTTCGAACAAACAGTTAAAAATAGTAGCTAACAATGCAATAGTAGAATAACTTTACACGCTAGTTGCTTTTCAAAACAAGGGAAATAAGTTTGGGCATTTAAGTTAGCTCAAGAAAGTTTAATTATGAGAAACATGTGATACTGAACAATCATTGACTCCATACGCCAATGGACAAATAGTCACAGATTTTTATCTTAGCTTGAGAAAATACGAGTTTTTTCTTTTTTTTCTCTATAATTCATGAAGTTAGGTGAAAAAATTAAATTATATTCAGATCAACTAGAGAAGACAACATGAGAAATTTATGAAAGAGAGAAGATTGAGCTGAAACCATGTATTTTTGAGATCATTAATGCTTTGTTTACATTGAGAAAATGGAAACAATAAAAATAATAGAGAAGATTTAATATCCTATAATAATAAAGATATAATACGAGAATAAATAAAATCTTCCTAACAATAGATGTATGATCTAGATATACTTCATTGCATAAGATATGCTACTCATTTCTATAATTATAATAACACTCCCCTCAAGTTGCAGCATATAAGTCATTTGTGCCCAACTTGCTATAGGTATGATCGATCCTTGGTTATCTTAGAAACTTGGTGAATATGTCAATCAATTGTTTCTTAAAGTTGACAAATGTAGGGTTGATGTCTCCAAACTCTAGTTTTTCTCGTATGAAATAACAATCCACGTCCATATGTTTGGTCATCTCATGAAAGACATGACTAAACATAATGTACAATGTTTCTGTTAGGACATGACCTCCTATTATGAAGGTCTATTAAAGAAAAAACGAAGGAAAAGGAAACTACAACTTACTGTTTAAATTAAAACAGTTGTAAAATATGCTAGTAGTTATGTTGTCAGGAAGATTGTATATATAGGTTTCTTTAGTGGTCTTGGAAAAAGAAAATGGAAGCACCGGAGAAGTCTTTAGCAAATGGGCTTCAGTTACCACAGGGTTTGAAGCAAGATTATATGCAAGGTTGACCCAAATGGAAGTGGATTTGGAATCCCATTTTGCACAACAAAATTCACACATGCCACGAATGGAAAAGATCATGGAAAGATTTGTGAAAGAAGGATGTCGGAAAGGTTCTAGTGTAACAAATTCTATGAATCAGAGTCTTCGATGAAATTACACAAGAAAAAGAATTAGTGAGTGCAACATTATTGGCAAACAAGAATTGTGACAAATGGAAGCAATTGGACATTCCTCTATTTGAGGGACATGTTATGGGATGTATAAGAAAATTTGAGCGTTATTTCAACTTGAGAGGGGTACAAAAAGAGGTAAAAATGGAAGCACTAATGGAAGGGATGGAAGGCATTGTGCTATCTTGCTTTCAATGGTGGGAAGCGTGCAACCCAAATCAGTCTTGGTTTGGTCTCAATAATGCTCTTATTCAAAGGGTCCAACTGGTTTTGATGGGAAACCCTTTCAAATTGTTGTTGGCCTTAAAGCAAAAAGAATTCAGTGACCGAATTCATCACCCAATTTGAAAGATTCACTGGAGTCATTAAGGGGTTGGATGAGAAGTATTTGGTGAGGATTTTTTCCAATGGGTTGAAAGAGAATGTTTTCGTTGTGATGAAAAATATAGCAAAATCTTGTTTGCAAGAATAAACAACTCAACAACATGATGTTAATAAAAGGGCATGAGGAAGAAGACAAGCACAAAAATGGAGAAACTTTTTGTAATCGCTGAACTTTTCCCATAATTTTACCTTGAGAACAAACAAGGTGAATCTTGATGGGTCGAGTAGTGTTAGGACACTACCTCCAAGGGTGTCAAAGGGGGTCTAGCCCGACGGGCGAGCATGCCAACCGGACACCAAAAGAGTGGGTCGGGATAGGGTTTCCAACCCACAAACTCGTTGACACCCAGCTCGTTTGTGCTGGCGACCTAACAGGTTGCAGGGTGGGTTACCGCTGGTCGACCCCCAACCCATTACCATGATTATGTGTTGTGTGGTAGGTTTAGCACGCTCATTCATTTTTTTTTCTCTGTGTTGTGTTGTGCAAGAGGCGTCAAGCAGAAACATTCTTCGTTGCCCTCTTCCTTTCTCAGGCATATGATATTCTCTTCCTCAACTACGAAGCCTAGAGTCCATGTCCATCTTCTTCTTCATTACTCTTCTTTCTCTCCGCGACTGGAGTTTCGCAAGTTGGGTTTCGAGTTAGATTGGGGGTTTTTGATTGACGGTTGATCTGATTTTGTTTTTCCTTGTTCACTCCGCAATTGGAGTTTGGTTTGAGTTTGATTGGGGCTTTTCAATTAGGGTTTCATCTAATTTTGTTTCTCAGGTTAGGGTTTGAATTTAATTGGGGGGTTTCAATTGGGGTTTGATCTTGATTTTGTTTCTCCTTGTTCTATCCGCGATTGGAGTTTCTCGTGTTAGGGTTTAGTTCGATTGGGGTTTTTGATCTGTGATTGGGGATTTTCGATTGGGATATTTTTATATGTGATTAGGGTCGATCTGTTATTGGGGATTTTCGATCTGTATCTTATTGGAATTTCTCGATCTGGTAGTGGTAATTTTGTGGGTTGGGATTTTTGCAAAATGGGTTTTTTGCATATTGTGTTTTTCTCTTTTTGCAGATTGGGGTTTTGTTGTAGATTTGGATGTGATGATTTTTTGGGATGGAGTTGTTTATGGAGAAGGGTTCTCATTGTAGAGATGGAGACGGTGGATCTCTTGCACCAGTGATGGAGGAAACGAAGGCAGATGATGATGAAGAACACAATGAAAAGGATGAAGAAATGGCAGGTCAGCCCGCCAACATGTCTGACCCACCCTATGACGGGATGAGTTCACTTTTGCTACCCGTTTTTTGATGTCGGGCTAACCCAACACGACCCGAATTTGACGGGCCAAAAGCGGGTCAGGCCAAAACTAATCAGGTTGGCCCAAATTTTACATCCCTAACGACTTCCTATTGTGAAGGTGTTGTTGGTAGGATATTAAATGTATTCTTACAAGTAGTTAGAAGGTTCTACAGATCTCATGTAAATATTACTTTAGGGTTTGAGTTCTCTATATACAGAAGTTGTTGTACTGTTTCAAATGAATTAATTGAATAAAATTTTCTTTCAACAAGGGGATTATTGTTTAAGAGATGAAAAATTAAATGGAAAAGTATACTGGTGCAGATTATGTAGGTTGAGTCATAGATAAGAAGTCCACCGCAGGATATTGCATGTTCTTAGGTGGAAATTTGGTTACTTGGAGAAGTAAGAAACAATATGTTGTTGTAAGGTCTAGTAGGCTGAATTCCGAGCTATGGCACAAGAGTGTGTGAATTGTTATGGATGAGAATTATTCTAAATGATCTTAAAATGACATGTCAAGAACCAATGATCATTTATTCTGACAACAAGTAAGCTATTAGCATTGCTCTCAATCCAATTCAGCATGATAGGACCAAACACATAGAGATAGATCGACACTTTATTAAAGAGAAATTGGATAGTGGCCTTATCACTACTTCCTACATCCCATTTGGACTTTAGTTAACATATCTATTTACAAAAGGTCTTCCCACTAAGCGATTTCATGATCTCACATGCAAACTAGGAATGATAGATATCCATTCACCGAAATGAGGGGAAGTGTTGTTAGTTGGATGTTAAATGCAATTCAGAAAGTTATTGGTAGGACATTAAATGTACTACTAGAAGTTGTTAGGAGTTGTTAGATTGTTCTAGAGATCTCATGTAATTATTACTCTAGGGTTTGAGTTCTCTAAATATAGAAGTTGTTGTACTGTTTCAAGTGAATCAATTGAATAAAATTTTCTTTCTTTCATATTAATTCTGTCAATTAAAGGTCTACTAAAGAAGAACAAAAGGAAATGGAAAATACAGCTGGTTGTTTCAATTACAACAATTATAACATTTGTTATTAGTCATGTTGTTGGGAAGCTTGTATATATAATATAGGTGTTGTTAGAATATAATCTATATATAGTGTGACAGATTTATGGAAAATCAACCATTACATAATCTCAGAAATTAGTATGATTGATTCCTAATTATTATATATCTTTATTGTAATTGATTCTATTCAATAGTATAAATACATATTGTGTGGTCTACATTAGACACACAATATATTTAGAACATAGTTATATATGGTATCAGTAGTTTAAGGTTTCGATTTTGAATTTCTTTTTTCTTCTTTTTTTTCGGGTGAACAATATTCGTGGCAATTGGGCACCCCTATGCTCTGTCACCGGGCTTCTTTTTCCACCGATGCCCACTACGTTCGTCATTCTAATTCGCCAATACACACGCCTTCACACGTGGTTTGTTCTTGGTGCGTCTGTCTCACGTGCCTGTCTCCGATTGCGTTTTGCTCACTATCCCGACATGACCCACTTGCCGACACACCCTCTTTCTCCTTCCTCACACCTAGGCACTCCTTTTTAGCCCATTTCATGTACTTTTCTGATGGCTTCCGAAAGCTCACACTCAATTCGTGGTGCATATCGTGGTAAACGCCCTCGTTGCAATTTTTTTCAGTAATATGACCATACTGAGGCAGAATGTCGTACAAAGGCACGACAACAACACAAGACAACTAATATTGCTCAGGTCAATTCTCCAAAACAATCAGATGATGTTTAAATTTCAGTTGATGCCTATAATGAGTTTCTCCAATACAACGCAGCCAGGCAGCCTACACAACTTATCGTCGTCGTTGCTCCGGTGCCTCTGATTTTATGTTTGGTAACAAGTGCCTTTTCTCTCAATTGACTTATTTGGATTCTTTACCCTCTGTGACCATGGCAAATGTCTATCAAATAAAAATTCATGGCATTGGTCAAACACGCCGTTCTTCTAATCTTACCCTAGATTTTGTGCTTTATATTCCCAGTTGTCCTTTTAATTTAATCTCCATAAGCAAGCTCACTCGCACCCAAAATTACTCTATTCTTTTTGTTAATAATTTTGTTCTTGTCCAGGATTGGCGTACTAGACAGACAATTGGAGCAGAACATGAGTCTCGAGGATTATACTATCTGTCACAATCGGTTGCTTGTATCTCCACTGCGTCTCAAGCACTTGAGCATCAATGCTTGGGTCATTCTAGTCCTAGCAAAATGCGTCACATGCTTCCCAGTCTTTCTCACAAATCGTCTTTTCAATGCGAGTCTTGTCAGTTAGGAAAACTCACTCGTCATACCTATGGTACTCGAGTTAATAAAAGTGCTTTTTCACCTTTTGCCTTAGTTTACTTCGATATTTGGAGTCCTAGTCGTGTCTATTCTACCTTGGGTTTTTATTACTTCGATACTTTCATTGACAATTTCTCCGATGTACTTGGTTATTCTTGATGAAAAATCGTTCTGATGTTTTTTCTATCTTCCAAGGTTTCTCGACTAAAATTCAAAATCAATTTGACACATCTATTAAAATTTTACTATTAAAATTTTACACACTGATAATACTCGTGAATATGTCTTCCCAATTTCAGTCATTTCTGAGTTAACAGGGTATCCTCCATACACATCTTGCTCTCACACACCACAACAAAATGGTGTCACCAAAAGAAAGAATTAACATTTGGTTGAATCTGCCTGTACCCTCTTTTTTCACCACAATATTCCTCTTCAATTCTGGGAGATGTCATTTCGATAACATGTTATTTCATCAACCGCATGCCTTCCTTCATCCTTAATAATCAGGTTCCTCACACTCTGTTATATCCAACACAAGATCTTTACTCTATTCCTCTTCATGTCTTTGGTTGCACATGCTTTGTACATGACCTTACTCCAGTTAAAGATAAACTTTCTGCCAAATCTCTCAAATGTATTTTCCTTTTTTACTTATGCCTTCAAAAGGGCTCTCGTTGTTTTTCTCCTCAACTCAACCGATATATAGTTTCTGTTGATGTCACCTTTGTCGAGACTACCCCCTTCTACACTTCGACTATATTGGATGATAATCTTATAGTAGACTCTTCAGAAGTCTCGCTTGTTCCGACTCAAGTAATTGCTTCTCCTCAACGTCCTTTGCTACAATACCACAGACAAGTTTAAACTCCAATTGTGACTCACTCTACTAATTCTCAAACATCATCTCCTACTCCGACCACCCCACTACCCACTCTTTCTACACCTGAACTTCCTATTGCGATACGAAAAGGTACTCGTTCCTCTCGTAATCCCAATCCTCTGTATTTTCTTACCATTAATTGTGATTGTTGTCTCAATCATATTTCTCCTTTGTTTCTTCTTTGAATTTTGTGTCTATTCCTAAGACTATAAGTGAAGCCATGACAATGGTAGAGGAGATAGCAACCTTCCATTCTAATGGCACTTGGGAACTTGTTCCTTTTCCACCTGCCAAGCAAATTGTTGGTTGTCGTTGGGTTTATACAGTGAAAATTGGACCTGACAGTCATATTAATCAGTTAAAAGCTCACTTGGTCGCCAAAGAATATACACAAATTTTGTGTCTACATTATGGAGACACCTTTTTCCTATGGCCAAAATAACTTATGTTCATCTCTTTCTGGCTGTGGCTGCTATTCATCATTGGCCTCTTCATCAGTTTGATATTAAAAATGCATTCTTACATGGTGAAATGCAGGAAAAAGTTTATATGGATCAACCCCCTAGTTTTCTTGCTCCTGGCGATTCTCGTCTTGTTTGTAAGCTTCAATGGTCTCTCTACGGTTTGAAGCAATCTCCTCGGGCTTGGTTTGGTCGTTTCAGTTTTGTCTTAATTCAGTTTGGCATGACCAAGTGTGAGGCTGATCATTCTGTCATCTACTTCCATTTCTCTTCTGGCAAGTGCATTTACCTTGTTTATGTTGATGACATTGTCATCACGGGTTAAGATGAGACTGAATTTCGATAAATCAAAGAGTACCTTCCACAGCAATTTCATGCTAAAGAATTGGGCCCTCTAAAATATTTCTTAGGCATTGATGATCAATCTGCTTCTGGAATTGTCATTAATCAACATAAGTATGCCCTGGTCATTCTTACTGAAATTGTATGCTTGACTGTCGTTCTTGTGGTACTCCTATGGATCCCAATATTAAGCTTCTTCTAAGTCAAACTATCTCACCATCACCAGACTTGACATCACTTTCGCGGTTAATGTGGTAAGCCAATTTCTAAATGCTCCTTGTGAAAGCCATTAGGATTTTGTGACACATATTCTTCGATACATAAAAAGGGCTCCAAGACGAGGATTATTGTATGAAGACAAAGGCAGTACTAAGATTACTTGTTACTCTGATGAGAATTGGACAGGATCACCATCAGATAGAAGATCCACTTTTTGGTACTGTGTTCTTATGGGAGGAAACCTTATCTAATGGAGACGCAAGAACCAAAATATAGTTGCTAGATCTAGTACAAATGTAGAATATTGTGCTATGGCAACAACCACTTGTGAGCTTACGTGGCTTAGGTAACTACTACTACTACAACTAAAAATAGGGGGTTTCCATGAAGCAAAGCTTATTTGTGACAATTAAGCTGCACTTCACATTGCATCAAACCAAGTCTTCCATGAAAGAATCAAACACATAGAAATTGATTGTAATTCTTTTAGAGAAAATGTGCTCTCTGGAGCAATCACTACTGATTTTGTCAACTCTACCAATCATCTGGCTGATGTATTCACCAAGTCCCTTAGAGGCCCTCGGATTGAGTACATTTGTAACAAGCTTGGTGCATATGATTGATTCCTAATTATTATGTATCTTTATTGTAATTGATTCTATTCAATAGTACAAGTACATATTGTGTGGTCTGCATTAACAGAAAATACATTCAGTACATATACAATTCTACAGGTTTGTTTTGGGGTTTTGGTAAAAAAAAAGGATTGGAAAATTAGTGAATAGTGGAAGAATCTTGGACCCTCGAAGTGCCAGTGGTATTTCTGTAAAGATTTCTAAATCTTTTATACGAAATTCTCAATTCTCAGTTTGAGTTCTCTTTCTTGTTTCTAGGTTTCAGGTCCAGGTTCAACAAGTTCCCTAATTGTCACATATAATGCGCTTTTGGGAACTTTCCTCAAATTTAAGTTCTTTAAGGAGTTACTTTAGTCATATGAGCTCACAAGTGACTAGTGTCACTGTCTTATGTTTGAAGTCCAACATCGACTAGAGATAAGACCAATTCATAATATATAAGTGGGTGCAAACCTCACTTTACAAGCCAATTTTGTAAGGTTGAGTTAGACTTAAAGTTCATTTTTTAACATGGTATTAAAGTCTGATTTAGAGCTTATCCTAGCGAAATTTGTTGTTTGTTGGGTCTATTGTTTCACCCACTATCTTGCCACTATCAGACCACCCATTAATGTTTGATCCCACGCACGAGATGTATATACCTCCTCGTGAGTGGGTGTGTTAGAAGTCCCACATTGACTAAAGATAAGGTTAATTCACAATATATAAGTGCATGCAAACCTCACCTTACAAGCCGGGTTTTTGTAAAGTTGATTTAGGCTTAAAGTTCACTTCTTAACATCCCATATTCTACTTCTGCACTTAATCTTGCCAAAACAATTTGTTTCTTACATTTCTACGATATTAAATTACTTTCAACAAGAACATTGTACTCTGAAGTGGAGTGTTTATGAATTAGTGATCTAGTCCAATAAATGTCAACATACCTAACAATTTGAGTATTTTCCTTATCTTCATAAATAATGTCTTTGCCAAGAGCATTCTTAATAGTATACTTTAGGATTCGTACAATAGTATACTTTTATGCTACATCCCGCTCTCCTACAAGAAACATATCAAAGTGTTCCACTAATAAAAACTTGAGTACGAACGAGTACATAGACCACTCCTAGTTATCTCTTCTTAATCTCCACTTGAGACTAAGAACTTCAGTATTCTTTAGCCATAACTCCTAGTTATAAGACTACTCTCAAAGAGCACAAAGGTTTCACACTTCCCACAAAAAACAAATCATAAGCAAGATTAGAATACTATATGTTGATTTAGGAGAAAATATTTGGATAAATTACAATAAGGCATTGTAATAATTACAATTATGTTATCGGAAGATTCTAAAGATCCCTTTGTAGTCGTTACTTTAGGGTTAGAGTTCTCTATATATAAGGAGGCTTATGTATTGTTTCAATGAATAATTCAATAAAACTTTTTTCTCTCATACAATTTAATCTTTTTCAAATCTTTATTTCTTTGTATATTTCAATGATGAGCTTTGGTACTTTGGTCCATGTATAGACTTCAAAAATATGATTGTTGCATAATGTAATCATTAGCAATAATATCTCTTTATGTGTGATTTCATGGTTGCTTGATATCTTGAGGGAAGTGACCTTACTTTGTTCAAGATATTAATATAATGTTGGAAGACAGTTTTTTTTAGATCCGGAAAAATAATATTAATAAAATGATCCAAGGAAAGAGAAAAGCATATCAGACTGCCAAACAAACTCTGATGGAGCCGCCGTGAAATGGGTAGAAACACATGGAGGAGGCAGCTTGAGTGTAGGTTGGTCAGTTGTCAAGTGTTGCAGACACCGCTACACACTGATCGGAGTTACAGTTGGAACGGGACAGAAGATGCATGTGAAGGCACGTGGATGGGTGTTTCACGTCGCATTTAATGGTTGGATAGATCAGTGCAGCGCAATCCAAACCCTGCCAAAAACTCTTGCCAGAGGCAGCACTATAACAATGTGAACCTGAGAAAACTTCACCAAAAAATACGAGAAAAAATGTCCTTCAAAAGACAGTGGATCGACCTGGCCAAGACACTTTTGAAAAAACTACCATGTTAAACTCTAGGGAAGAGAGAGAAAAGAGAGACATGAGCTGAAACCGTGTACTTCTAAGACAACATATGTTTTATTTATACGAGAATATTGAATCAATACAATAAATATAGGAGATTTGATTTCCTCCAATAATAAACAACAGTCGTTACTTTATGAAGCACGGGACATCTGCAGAACAAAAAACTATGCATCTTAAAACCATACAAATAATTAACTAGTTTTAAAAACCATATTATAAGAACCTTTTGTTGTCTAGAAACTTGACACTGTAGATTGTTAGCTAGTTAAAAGGATTCATTCTCAAAATCTTTATATAAAGGCAGGACAATGTGATCCACAAGAAGAAATGAAGATATCAAAAATATCATTAACCATGTACACTACCTTATTATTGCCCCAAGGATTAAGGGTATGCTATCAATCTGAAATGTGAGCCGACAACCAAGTCTATCCACCAACGAACCAGAGCTTATGCTCCCTATAAATGCACCAACAATAAATATACTGACTACGAGTCCCTCTATCAAAGAGTTTCCTTCAAAACCAAGCTCCCGAGCAATGGAAACAATAGGGCCATTCATGACTCTACAAAATATACAATCAAGTTTTTTAAATGATTCAAACTTTACAAGAAGCTAGAAACTCAAATCCAGTCACCATGTAGTTTTAAAAACTAATCACGCTATTCTGAACTTATCACATAAAAGATTAGCAAATACTTGGCTACAGCATAATCTGTCCACATTAATTATCTATTCTTGTTTTAAGAGAATGAATACCATCCTGGCTTTTACTTTCACAACCTCAATGAAACACATTCTACCAGCTTTATTGAACTTTTATTATAACTACTGAACTATTTAGTTCAAATCCAGTCTCAACTTAAAATTTTGCTCATCAAATCATGTCTTGTAACTTCACTGTAAGATTTTTTATCTCACATGACATGACTGTTTAAAACAATTGAACTATGTAAGGAAATACTGAATTATTTTATTGAAAGCAATCACACCAATTACATTCTCATCACCATTATTTGTAACAAACTCTTTAAAATAAGAAAATAAAAATATGTTGAAATGAACAGGAAAGTTCTAAAGAAATGTTCTCCTAATTACTGTGGAAACATTGAGAATATTTGTCTCTGAATAATTTGTTATTTACAACACTTTGATGAAGCACCTCTATCAATTTCAATATGTTTACACTAGAACGAGATAATCTACCCCACTCTTTGCTTCTTCATATTACCAAAATTTCTGCAAGAAACAGACACTACCTAGAGGTGGATTTTTTGTAAATAACAAAACCTGCATAGTCTGTACCAATCTATACCTTTAGGGTCAAAGTGTCATTTTTTCTAAATTGCAGCCCTCTTTGTCTAGGCTTGACTTCAAGTGTTGAAGAATTTTATCAATTTCCTGCATGAGTCTTTCTCTTGAATCATGTATAAACTCGCTTACCAGACTAACTATATAGGCAATGCCAAGTCTTGTGTCTGATAGATTGTCATTAGATTTGTCAACTCTGATGAATAATTGGTTCCAATATATACCAATCCTTTAACAGTATCAAGGGTCAATCATATTTGCAGCAAGTTGAGTACGTAGAACTTATATGCTTCCACTTGAGGGTGAGGGTCAATCTTCTATTTAATGTATTGATTCCATTTTCTCAAATAAATAAAGCATCCACATTTTCTCAAAAACACACAGTTCCAGCTCATTTTGCATCTCTTTCCTATAGTTTAAACAATTGCTACGGGTTTCAATTAGCAACCTGGGTTTGATTATACTTAAATTGTTTCACCAATTATTAAGCCTGAAATTTCAAGTCTTGTTCATCTATGGAACTCTTTAATGTCTTTGATAAAATGAATATACACTACATCTTTAGGCAAACTTCTCCATTGTGTTTTTGAAACCATATTAATAAGACTGAGTATCCAACAGTTTTGTCCATAAATAATCTTATCGGGAAACTTGTTGACCGACCACCTTTACTCTCCCCTCCGAACTACTATTTTGCATCACAAGCTTCTAACTAAATCCAGTTCCAAATTATTCATTAATCACATTAAACTGATTTTATTTGTAATAATTAAACAAGTAAAACACCTTTTTCTACTTAAGAAGCTCATCTCATCTCTATATGCACAGAAGTAAGTGCGCCACTCTAACAAGAGAACGGACTGCACAGTGTCTCTTAACAAAACTAATCACAAAGTTTGAAAAAATAAACCAAGTTTCTGCATGCAAGTATATAAGTATATAAGGTCGGTCGGTGGAAGAAATCATGGTTCAACTCTCCGCTAACAAACTAATTAACATACAAGCAAACATTGCTTATAAAAAATAAATAAAAAATAAAAAAATCCTCCCAGCATAGAAGGAAGGGTGAAGTTGCAGTAAAGCGGTAGTCAAACAAAAATGTGAGAGAAATAAAAGCAAAAACTGACCCAATGTGATACCCAAATATAAAATTGGACATGGAAGCAACAAGAACGTGGGGAAAAGCAGGCAACCATCCCGAATCAAAATTTGCATCGTTTTGACGCAATGGGAGTTTCTCAGCTCCTTCATCATCTGCAACACCAGTCTGATGCGACTCGGAGGGGTCGCTTTTGAGGGCTGAAACTCTGAGCTTATTATAAGGGTGGCGAAAGGAGCAACTCAGATTCTGAGGTTTGGTTTTGGTTTTGGTTTTGGCTTTGTAGAAGGAGAGGGGTTTGCGAATTGGGTCGCATTGAGTGTAGACAATCGCTGCTGAAAACGAATAAAGGGAATTCATCCTTCAAAACTGAACAAAAATTAATAATTAAATAAATTCAAAAACTACAATCATCTTACACTCCTTCTTAAAGGATATTATTGATTAAGACTGAAAGTCACAACAGAATCAAGTTTTATAAAGGACGCGAAGGAACTCTACTTCGATTATATATGTTCTAAGTTTAGTGGCCGCCAATTACTTGTACTTGTTCCGCAAAACGCACAGGCCGTTTAGATAATTTTGTTCTATGCTGTGTAAGTGCGGGTCTTTATAACCACGGACACTTCGTTTTTTTTTTAATTTTTATGATTAAGTTTTCGATATTTAACAAATTAAAAAATTTTAATAAGTTCACAAAATTAAGAAAAGATTTTAAAAAGTTAGATGATAAATTAATAATTCAACATTTTCATCATATTCATATTTGTACTTTGACATACATGATGTATTATTTAAATTCTAGCACGTTAAAAAATACATAATAATTGTTGTTTCCCGTCATACAAGAATTTGGAATGTTCATATAGAAGTCTAGAAGGTGAGTAACTGATATACACAAATGCAAGCTTTTTTATGCGAGCTAGCGGACCAGCCCGCACAGGTTGCAGGCTTTTGTGAATTGGGATTTTGTGGGCCAACGGGCTCAATGTCCTGACCTGCCCACATTTTTTTGGTGGGTTTGTGGGCCGACCCACCAGGCCAAGCCCATATTGTCACTCCTACTAAGGTTCATGCTTCATACACTTGTAGTAGTGAAAAGACCAGAATACTCCTCTTTACATAGTATATCCACAATTTGTAGATAGACAAACTTTTAAATTGTTTTTTTATTTTTAATTTGATAAGTTGAGAAGTAATAAAGTGAAAACTCACCATATGATAAATGATTGAGTACTCTGAAAACCTAAAGTATAGAAACAGAGAAAAGAGTATAATCATATACTCTTTTCTCTGTTTCTATACTTTCTTCTCTATAAACATTTGTATAGTTTGGATATACATCAGGGAACCTTTCTTTGTATGGGTTCCCTATTTTTGTGATTCTTCGAGTTCATATTCATGGAATTTCTTTTATCATATCATGATTAAAACTTTCTCACATTATTAAGATGCTCAATAGAAAAAAAAAGAATGTTGTCCACAAGACTAAATTTCATAATTTTCATATATGAAATTATCGCCTTCACTAGTGCACTTTCTTTCAACTTTGACCCTAGTGTAGTCTGAATCAGAATATCCTAATAAATTAAAACATTCTTATCTTTTGAGACATAGACAAGGTTAGTAGTGCACTTAAATATCTAAAAATGTGTTTAACAATAGTTAAGTAAACTTTTCTTGGATCAGGTTGTAAATTAGCACACAAGCAATCACTTTACATGATATTAGGCCTAGATGTTGTGAGATACAAAAGATATCAAATCATTTGTATTAACATCATGTTCTCCACTAGATTTGACTCTTTTTCTATACAAAAAGATGATATTGGATGCATAGGTGTATTCATCTCCTTTTTGTGTCATGTAGCTCGAACCTTTTCAACAACTCATTTACATACTTCATCTTTTGTATGAAAATATGTCTATATGTTTTGCTTGATTTGCAATCCTAAGTAGAATTTAAGTTCTTCCATCATGTTCATTTCAAATTCAGTGTACACAAGGCTTGAAAACTCCTTGCATATACGTTCATTAGTAGCACCAAAAGTTATATCGCCAATATAAACTTGTACTATAATGAAATCATTAGAATAATTTATGTGGAACAAAGTGGTGTTGGTGTCTATTTTTCCTCTTATAAAATCGTTTTCAATCAAAAACATGCTCAACCATTCATCCTGATCTCTTGGAACTTGTTTTAATCCATAAAGAGCCTTTTTTTTATTTTAAAAGCATGATTAGGAAAGGTAGCACCCTCAAAACCATAGAGTCATTCTACATAGACTTTTTATTTGATAAACTCATTAAGAAAAACACTTTTAACATCCATTTGAATATTAATTCACATTACTAAAAGTAGCAAATGTAATAAAATACAAAAAACTTTTAAATGTGCATCTGGTGCATAATTTTCATTATGATTTATACCTCTTTACTAGTCTAGCCTTATTTCTCACAATCTTACTTTGTTCATCTAACTTGTTTCTAAATACCCACTTTGTACCAATCATAGCTTTATCCTTCGGAGGACTCACAAGCGTCCAGACTTCATTTTTGGAAAATCTATCAAGTTCTTCTTTCATGGCTTTGACCCAACTTTCATCTTTTAAGGCTTTGTTTACATTATTTGGGTCAATATAAGATATCATAGCTATTTGGTCACTACAACAAAAATCACTTTAGGCAACAGTATAAAATTGTGATCTAAATTATAAAACTGTAGTCTAAAGATTACACCACAGTTTCATAGGTGTGGTATAGGTGAGTGTAGCTATAGGTAATAGACAACAATTTTTAGTACGACAACCGTTGCTTAAAATCCTCACAATAGACAACAATTTTTCAGGTTGATTTTAGACCTCACTTATATTTTTATACCACATTATTACTAGTTTTGGCCACATATTTTAAAGCAACATTTATATAATCATGGACTTTCATAATATTTATACAACATTTATAAAAATGTTGTTTATTATATGTTTAGGCCAGATTTATTTAGTTGTTGTCTAATTTAGTGTAGTCTAAACTACAAAATGTTGTAGTGGGTCCTTGATAAAGTTTTCTTTTTGGACTTAAGATTTAAACACTTACACATGACTTCATTAGATGATGCATTTCTACACTTAAGCATTCAAGATCTTTCTAAAAAAAATTTAAATTCCTTTTTAATGTTTTATATGCACCAATAATTCTAGCATTATTGGAAATTGATTTATGATATGCAAAACAAACATAATTTATGTATGAGAAATCTACCTCTTCGCCATTAAACTTGTTTGATATAGAACTAGCAACAACATTTGCCATAAGACCTATATGAACTTCCATTTGTTCATACTTATATTCTAATAAAGCCAAGTCTTTCAAAGTTTTCATGATGTTCTTCTTATAAAACTTCTTGTGTTGCTTTTCTTTTTCTTTGTGTTCTTGCTTTGAACATTCTATTTTGAACTGTCTAGTTTTCTTGTAACCATAACATACAACATTTTCCTTATACTCTTTGTCTTTGGGCTTGAACTTCTTGTTTTTGCCTTATTTTCTCATGGCTTTCTTAAATCTATAAGCTAGGAAGGATATAAAAATCTTATCCTCTTGAGGCTTTTCATTTGCATAACTAAAACATATTAGTCAAATAATAACCTTTACTTTCATTACTTAATAGTTTCATCATCAAAATCATTTAGAAATTTCATCCAATGGGGTATATTGTATTATCTTGTTCTAACATGTTAGGGCTTGTAAGGGTATTATTGATGAAATGATGAAAGAAATGTTGAAAATTGTCATTGGTTTGCAATAAAACCAATATTTTTTATGAAGGGACTTGCAAGGGTATATTGTATTGTCTTGTTCTAAAATGTTGGGACCAGCAAGGGTATTATTGATGAAATGATGAAGAAAATGTTGAAAATTCTCATTGGTTTGCAATAAAACTTGATCAAGCGATCAAGCCTTATTAAGGTGGAAGAAAATGCATACGCTGGTGATAAAATGAGTAATGAAACATTGACATTGCCAAAAGTCCTAGAAATAATTTTTAAAATAGGGTAGTTGGTATACAAGCTACCATCAATACCACATTTAAAAAAGGTGTGAGAGAGAAAGTGTAACACCCCATAACCAAGTGTTCCATTACCCATATCATGGATACAACCAAGTCGTCTAATAGGACATGATACAACAAAGTCATCTATTGCAACATATAACCATTAGATGCGTCTAGTGACCGAAGTAAAGTGCATTGTCTAATCAGTTATATTTTAGAGATAACATGCATATAATTTTCTATATACCCATGTAATTATTGATTCTTATTACTTTCCAAATATAAAAAGATTTACAATGGTCTCTTACAACTTAAAAACGTACTAGAGGGAACAAAAAAATAAAAGGTACATATGAATACAAAACTTTTATACTAAGGGTTTTCTTTCGCATCTACTATTGTTGGGCATCACCAGAACCTACTACCTCATCTACTCGTGTGAACCAACACGGTCATTGTAGGTAGAAACCACAAACCACAAACCACAAACACAAGGGTAAGCTAACTTTACAAGAACAAACATATAACAATATAAATTCACCTCTTCATACATCATTGATGCAAATCACCCTAAGAGGGCTTTTAGCATGGCCCAATGGTTAGGTCCATTTTCTTTACATGTCTTTAAATACTTAAATAAATGTATATGCTTATTTTTTTTTGGGGCTTGTATTCTGGCCGATGTTTTTAATTATTGCTCCCATATATTTCTTTTCTTGTATTTTGTTTTAGGCCACTTTGTAATCTACTTTGCATCGTGGGCCTGTTACACCATGGGTATGCTTTCAGCTTCCTTCACGCATGAGTAGATCAATGATGACTACAACCCAATGTTTTCTTTAGCGCTAGTTTTCTTGCCTCCTCAAAAGCTTAAGTGTTGGCATTAGGCCTAAGGCCCAATTGAATCTGCAACCAACACTTCTCAAATGATCCAGCATGCATTCCAAATCATTACTCAGCAATAAAGAGCAGCACATCTTGTGCTTTGGTCCATGGCCCAATATCACAAGCGCTAACCAGTGTAGCATGCATCCAAATCCATCTCACTTGAGTGGGACTACCTCCTTTGGTCAGCCAGCTTTGTTCATTTTTCCTTAGCTCGTTAGGGTTTCCTCTCATAATGGTTGATTCCTTTTGTTAAGGTTTAGACCACAATTGCCTTTCTTCGTCTATAAAAGGCATGCCAATTTATTGTATCGTTAGGTTTGATGAATAAAGTGTTTTCACTTGTTTATTCAAAGTTCACCTTCTATCTAAGGTTTTCACCTCCTAGGGTTTACGAATCAGTAAGAGTCCAAGAGGTTCCCCACTGGAACTTGTTCAAGAGAGACTCATGATTCCACCGAGAGTGTTTCTTCACATATTCCGCAACGTTTCTTCGATTCTCTTTGAAGGATCAAAGATTTAGAGGCTTTATGTCAATTTCGTGGAGTTGATCGTCCATCATGTGGTATCAAGAGCTCCGGTTCACCGATTGGGAATGCTGAGAGATAAGTTTCTTTCTTTTATCTCATTTCCTTTGTTTGCTTGTTCGAATTTCAGTCTCGTTCTACTTTCTCTTGAGTTTTGATTTGTTTCTTTCCATTGAATCTGTGCTAAAATTGTTTTGCTGAAATTGATTCACTGATTTTGTTCCAATTTATCATTAATCAATCCTTAATGCCAAAATGTCTAGGTTTTTGTTCTGCTACTTGATGTATGTCATAGTTAGGTTTAATTTCGTTTTTATTACCTAACTTTAATTTTTGAATCTTTGTTTTGTCCCTATAGTTTAGTAATGCATGGAATTCATTATCCAGAATAAGTAGTGTTAACTCTTAGGTGATGTAAAACCCTAGAAAACGGTATTTTAGAAGTGATAGTGGTTTAAAAATAGTGACACTCGACTATTTTAATATTAAAAGGTTTTAATATAAATAGAATCGCTTTAAAGGAGTTTTATTATTTTAAAACACATAATCTCTCTAGAAACCACTTTTTTAGAGTTCTTTGACTTCTCTCTAGGAGTTATGTCTCTCTAGTTATATCATTGAAGAATCGAAATTGTAGGAGTGATCCTCTCGGTGAGCTCTTCAATTTAGACCGATTAGTTACTTCATCCACGTAAGTTAAGTTTATGCCCTCTTTTTGGTTTAATTATGTGTTTTGTTGGATGTAAGCTCTCTTTTGCTTGCATGCATCGTTTTATTCGACTATATGAGTCTTTGTTGATCTATGATCATAACGCTTTATCCTTATCGTTCTTGTGGTGTTTCTATATATAGATAGAGCATCCTATGAAGTTAAAGGCGTTTGACGTTCATAGAGTTATTTGAGCAGGATATTAATTTAAGCAGGATATAAGGTAAGGGAAGCTAATTTTGTCTTTTGAAACCAATATGTGTTATAATTATGAATTTATTGATTAAGCTGTTGTGAAATTTGATGTATATGAATGTTAATTGAGATATGTAGTTTGTAAGCTATGAGGATTTTTTTTACCTACTAAACGAGAATAACTATTGTGCTATGTGTGTATCTGAGTTAAATTGATGTGGATATGTATGATAGAATGGATGTGTGATGGTTAAACTGTCTTTGGAAAGGTTTTGATGTTGTTTGTACGGGCTCGAGTAGGTATAATTATACATAAATCAGATTCTGTGTAATTTTGTAGACTCGCTGGGTGAGTAATCTCGATGGGCGAATTTCCAAGTCAGGGACTTCCAGACCTGGGCAGTCGTTGGGCGAGTAATTCTCGTTGGGAAAATTCCCAAGTCAAGAACTTCCAAACCTGGGGCAGTAGCTAGGCGAGTATTACTCGCTGGGCGAGCATGAGGCAATAATTGGGCGAGCAGATCAGAACCTAAATTATTCCTTATGTGGTTAATTGAGTATGTTTGAATTGTTGTGGATGTTATGTAAATTATTGACTGAGGAATGTGTATGTGAGCATACTTATTCGAGGAGAATTAATGGTGGTAATTATAGTGTAGAATTGATGTAGAAGTTCAGTTGGAAAGTTATCCTGATGCTCTAATGACCATCAATTTCTCAAGTAGAGAAGATGAAGCATGTGGTGAGAGGAGCAGGAGATCCCATCCTAGGGTTTTTACCTTGACCAAAGGTGTTAACAAACTTACCTTTTGTGTGGTAATGTTTGTACAACTTCGCAAAGCATTGGATGTCACCACAAGTGCACAACTTATTAGAAATTGACATCAATGCTTGTATCTGGATATTTGAGTCGTATATTTAAGTCTTAGTATGAAATAGAGTGATGAACGTAGTATGATTGATATAACTGTATATATATAGGGTTAAATATGTTTTTGGTCCCTTAACTTTTAGTGATTTTTGGAATTAGTCCATTTCGAAACTTTGGACCAATTTTGTCCTTCATCTATCGAAATATGTGGATTTAGTCCTTTTAATCAAATTTTGTTAGGTTTATTTGATGTTTCGTACATATTTTAGGATTGTATTTGAGTTGTTTATATTGTTTAACACATTTTTGCTTTAATGTTAAGTCAAATATTATTATGAAACACGCTTGAAATGTCAAATAAACTTAACAAAATTTGATTAAAAGGACT